>OIBC01000031.1_pt1 | contig 61179 bp, 46 predicted proteins | sample 1580901 | NCBI WGS metagenome assembly OIBC01 (sample SAMEA3882539, study PRJEB24775) | human gut metagenome | biome: human-associated habitat; feature: intestine environment; material: feces | place: Netherlands | collected 2009/2010 | reverse complement strand
TGCTATTGAGTGTGTTTCTTGATTATAGTTGTTCAAATTCAACTTGCAATTTACCTTAGAAGCTATAAAGAGTTACAGTTAAGAAATCTAAATATGTTTCAAGATTTTATCCAAGGGACAAATTATTGTAGCCATTTTTCTCCGTATACTAAAGAGTCATATGCAGATAACTTAAAGAAATTACAAACAAGGTTAGCTTATTATGAAATTTTAAGAGAAGCGAATTATCGTAATCTGGAACTTGCTCAACATTTAAACTATATTGCTTTATGGTTAGGCATACTTTCATATAGTTTCTTTTATTTAGGGCTTCAGGGCTTTTCTTTTACGTCGGCATATTATCAACACTGGTATTATTTAACATCAGTCATTGTTCCTTTTCTGATTGGGTTGTATATTATCAAAAAAATCATTGAATGCGCTAAGATTGTAGATATGAGAGAAACGGAATATAGAACAATCAAAGAGACATATGAGCAAAATACGGGCGTCAATTAAAATGGTGCTAGGGTCCAACTGAAATAGCCAATTGGTAGTGCCGACGAAAAGTTGATCCCTACCAGTTTCAAACAACCCCCAACACAACAATGGCCGGTGCGCTTGCACTGGCCGTTTTCGCCTATCCGTCTATTCTTCTATTTCTCTATTCTTCTCCTCCTCCTCTTCCGTCCATTTCCGGAAAATATCGAAGGCCAGTCGGAACTTGTCTTTGGCTTCGCCGGACCGGGTGGGAAAAAAGCCGGTCAGGTTCGCGGACGAAGTGATCTGGTACATCCGCCGCGCCGCAGTCGCAGACCTAAAAACTATGGTATCCCTCAGTACGCTTTTTCCCGTTTTCTGTCATAATGAAGACAGGACAAGTCCGTAAAACCACAGCGTAATGGTTTCAATCAAACAGGGGGTGATTCCCATGCAGCGTACAAGTAGTTTATGGAAACGCATCGTCGTGCCGCTCTGCACAATGTCCCTGCTGCTGGGCCTGGCGGCTGGCGGCAGCGCGGCCTCGTCCGACTGCCTCAAGGACAGCCGGGGCCAGTGCCTCAGCGGCTTGCACGACACCTTCGCGGAGCCGGACACGCCTGCCGAAAAGCTGGCCGGTCTCGCCGGCGCCTGGCGGGTGCAGCATTACACGCTCTCGGACGGAGACGCCCTGTACTTTCCAAAACAGCTCGGCGCTTCCCGCCTGCTGGTGCAGGCCGGGGACGATGGAACCGTGACGGCGTCCTTCCGCGATGCCGGCGATGGCACTGTCCAGCCGGCCGACTATGAGTTCACCCTGCGGTACGACGAAGAGGCGGATTACCCCTTCCTGCACCTGTCTTCCTGGCGGGCGGTGCTGGAAAGCCCGCAGCTGCAGGCCGGCGAACGGTTCACCATCACCCGCCTCGGCGAGGACCTGCTGCTGATGCAGCACATCTTCCCCTTTGACGGGACGCAGGCCGCCGTCCATTACCGCCTCGAACGGGGCCAGGGCGACGCCTTCACCGGCGGGAGCGACCGCTATTACCAGCTCGTCGGCACGTACCGGAACAATGTCCCCTGCGGCGCCGAAGGGGAGCAGGAGCTCATCCTGGCCGCCGACGGCACCGGCACGCTCCGTGTCAATGACGCCGAATATCCCTTCACGGTGGAGGAAAAGGCCGGCACCATGCGCCCCGGGCCCTACGCCGCCATGGGCTGGCATCTGCAGCTGAACCTGGAACCGTCCGGGTACTGCGACCTGATTCTGGAACGCCCTGGCTTCCTCAAGCTCGTCGAGCACGGACTGCCCGGCAGCGACCCGGCCACCGTGACTTTGCGTCCGCGCATCTGACGGACCCGGCCCGATGTATCCCCCGCGGGGAAGGCAAAAGAAAATAGGAACATACGAAAAAGCGGCTTCCGGTTTTACGGAAACCGCTTCTTTTCGTTGTTGCAGGGGGCGCTTCCCTGGCCGCTTCTTTTCGTTGTTTCACTCCGTTATCCGCGCGAACGCGCCGTCCCACACGATCTTCCGGTAGTTTTCCCGGTCCGTGGCGCCTTCCGTGGAGATGCACAGCACCTGGGCGCTGCCGTCGAGGCCCAGTTCGTCCCGCAGGCCGCGCAGGGCTGGGTTGCGCAGCAGCTCCGCGACAAATCCTGTCGTGGCAGCGCCGCTTTCGCCGGAAATGATCCGTCCGTCGCCGGGCAGGGGCGCGCCCAGAATACGCATGCCGTCGGCCGCCACCCAGTCGGGAATGGAAACGAAGTAATCGGCCGTATCCTTCAGCAAATCCCAGGCGAGGGAGCACGGTTCGCCGCAGCACAGGCCCGCCATGATGGAGTGCAGCTCCCGGACGGCGTGCAGTTTCCCGTCATCGGCCGCGGCCGTGCGGAAGAGGCAGTCCGCCCCGTTCGGTTCGACGACCGTGATGACGGGCTTCGCCGCGCCGGGGCAGCGGTCGGAGAAATAGGCCGCCACCGCTCCCGCCATGGAGCCCACGCCGGCCTGGAGGAAGATGTGCGTCGGCGCCGTCGGCAGCTGTTCCGCCGCCTCATCGGCCAGGGTCAGATATCCCTGCATGATCCACCGCGGGATTTCCGTGTACCCTTCCCACGCCGTGTCCTGCACCAGGATCCAGCCATGCCGCTCCGCCTGGGAAGCCGCAAACCGCACCGTGTCATCGTAATTGCCATCGCGGATGGACGCCTCCGCCCCGAGCCGCCGGATGTTCTCCAGCCGCTCTGCCGCGCTCCCCGCCGGCATGTAGACGACCGCCTTCTGCCCCAGCTGCCGTGCCGTCCACGCCACGCCCCGGCCATGATTTCCGTCCGTCGCCGTGACAAAGGACATCGTACCCAGTTGGGCACGGGCCCCGGGACCCGCCAGATCCGCAAAGCCCAGCTCCGCCAGCGGCCGCCCCAGCCTGCGCGCCAGCACATTCGCCATGCTGTAGGTGCCGCCGAGGGCCTTGAACGCATTCAGTCCGAAGCGGTAACTTTCGTCCTTCACATAGAGGCCGCCCAGGCCCAGCTCCCGCGCCAGGCTGCGCAGCGGCACCAGCGGCGTTTCGCCGTATTCCGGAACCGTCCGGTGGAACGCCCGCACCTGCCGCGCCTGCGCCACGCCGAACGCCGGCGGGACGCTCACGGAACGGGAATGTTTGTGATGTACAACGTTGAGGGAATCCTGAATAAAGTTGGTCATGGCAGCCGCCTCCTTTTGGTTCCATTATACCGTGCGGAGGGGCGGAACGCTATGCCTTCTGAAATGAGAAATTGGCGTGGTATCCGGCAGGGAGGATGTCACGTTCTTTCCAAATGGTGTATAATGTCAGTGTGGGATGTACAAAGTAATACAGAAAGGAAGGATTTTCGATGGCGAAGAAACTGGCTCCCATGGAAACATTGCGCGCCTATCTCGTAGGCGATGAACAGGAACGCATCCAGCGTTTCATCGAATTGTGGAATGCCTGGCAGCCCGAAGGGGGCTCCAAGCTGGTACGCCGGGGCGACAAGGAAGCGATGAAGGCCCTGCTGCAGAAGTACCCCGCCGCGTGGGCCATGCAGGCACTGCTGAACTTGTGGAAAGATGACGGCCTGCATGAACAGGACATCTTTTTCCGCGTGACGCCGGCCGACGGGGAACTGCTGTGCGACGCCTGGGAGACGCCCGATGACCTGATCGCGGACCAGATGCAGCGCGGTGAGGACGGGACGCCGGGCCTGGCGGCCTTTGCAGTGAATCAGTTCCATGCGAGAGGGGTGTGGCAAGGTGAAGTCTGATACGGTAGATGAGCTCATCAAGGGCATTGACGCGTTTATGGACCGGTACGAGGAAGAGCACGAAGACTATTCCGATGACCAGCTGCGGGACGGCATCGCGGCGGAATGGCACGCCTTCCTGAAGGAATACAATGCGGCTTCCGGCAACAAACCGGAATGCTATCTGCTCGCTTCGAAGAGCACGACGGGGGCGGAGCTCGTGGCGGCAGCGGAAGGGGAAGGTTTCCCGCTGACGACGGACGCCATTGCGACGCTTTTTGCGGATGCGAAGCTGGAGAACTCGGACGATTTGCTGGTGATTACCTGCGAAAACGGGGTGTTCAAGGCGCAGACCCTGGGCAACCTGCATCAGTTCTTCCGGCGCAAGGAGATCCTGTTCGGCCTGTTCGACGAGTGGTATCGCCGCGTTCACGGCAGCCGGGATCCGCTGGCGGCGGAGCATATCAGTGATAGTCACAGTGGAAGGCTGTGAGGGGCAGGGGGCCCTTTTCCTTTGCGGTGCACGGCTCGCAATATTGAGGCAGGTGGCCCTTTTCTCAATACGGTGCAGTTGCTCCTATTTTGAGAAAAGGGCCACCATGCCTTCCAATACGAGGGGACGGCGTGTTATCCGATAGGGAGGGAAGGGCCGCCATGCCTTCTAAAACGAAGGTTCGGCGTGTTATCCGTTAGGGAGGTGTGGGCCCCCTGGCGCTCCGGAAGATGGAAAATAGTTGGGTGCGATTATTTCCTCCAGTAGTTATCGTTCGGCGATAATTACTGGAGGGATTTTTATGCTGCGAACCACATGGGATTTGGTGTTTGAACTGCAACAGCAAGGATACCGGAATCCCAATACCAAGATACAGCGCCTGGTGCGGGAGGGAAAGTTGTTTCCCATCCGGCGGGGGCTCTACGAAACGGATCCGAATGTCGACCGGTATCTGTTGGCGGGCGTTACAGCTATCAGATTGCCACGCCGGAAAAGGCGCTCTGCGATATGCTCTACCTCCAGCCTGTCGTGCATACCGTTGCGGACTTGCAGGAGCTGATGTTTGCGGACTTGCGGATTGACGAGGAAGACTTTGCTAAATTGAATCGCGAAGATTTGTTGTTCCTTGCCCCGCGTTACCGGCGGGACACGCTGCGGTGCCTGGCTCAATTGTTGAAGGAGAAGAAATCATGATGGCGAGCAATATCGGAACGCCGAACCGTAAGAACCCCGTCCCCGTCATACGGATACCCCCCATTTTCTCACACTGTACGTACCCTGGCGGGATGCCGCCATTTCCCGTTTCACACGAGGGAGAGGGGCCCCGTTTCGCAAAATAGGAGCAACTGCACCGTATTGGGAAACGGGGTCCCTCTCCGTTGTATAGTTACACGCAAGAAAAGGCGGCACCCCCAAAAATTTAACCATCTTTTTACAACTTAATAGGTACGCCCCCCAAGAGAACGCTGCTACATGTGGTATAATAAAATCAGCACAATATCGGAATTTTACAAGCAGGGGGCGACGATTGTGAGTAAGGTAGAATGTTTGGCCATGATTCTGGCCGGCGGCAAGGGCAGCCGGCTCGGCGTGTTGACGAAGAATGTGGCGAAGCCGGCGGTGCTGTTTGGCGCCAAGTACCGCATCATTGACTTCACCCTGAGTAACTGCCGCAATTCGGGCATCGGTACGGTGGGCATCCTGACGCAGTACCAGCCGCTGGAGCTGAACTGGTATATCGGCAATGGCAGCAGCTGGGACCTGGATTCGGAGGGCGGCGGTACGTTCGTCCTGCCGCCGTACATGAATGACAAGGATTCGTCGAACTGGTACCAGGGCACGGCGGACGCGATTTACCAGAACCTGAATTTCCTGGACATGATCGATCCGCAGTACGTGGTGGTGTTGTCGGGCGACCATATCTATTCGATGGATTACGGCACGATGCTGGCGTTCCACAAAAAGCACCATGCGAAGGCGACGGTGAGTACGCTGCGGGTGCCGCTGTCGGAGGCGTCGCGGTTCGGCATCATGAATGCGGACAACAATTTCCGCATCGTGGAGTTCGAAGAGAAACCGGCCCATCCCAAGAGTGATTTGGCGTCCATGGGCATCTACATCTTTGATAAAGAGACGCTCAAGAAATACCTGGTGGAGGATGCGGCGCGGCAGGATTCGGACCACGATTTCGGCAAGAACATCATCCCGAAGATGCTGGCGGACAAGGTGCCGGTCTTCGCGTATCCTTTCGACGGGTACTGGAAGGATGTGGGCACGTTCGAGAGCCTGTGGCAGGCGAACATGGACCTGTTGAGCGACAATCCGCCCATCAGCCTCAATGATCCGGCGTGGCGCATCTATTCGGGCAATCAGTCTCTGCCGCCGCACTACGTGGGGCCCCGGGGCAGCATGGTGAGCTCCCTGGCGGGCGAAGGCGCGGTCATTCTGGGGCGCGTCATGCATTCGGTCATCTTCTACGGCGTGAAGGTCGAGGAGGGGGCCGAGGTAACGGATTCGGTAATCATGCCGGGTGCGGTCATTGAAAAAGGCGCTGTCGTGGACCACGCGATCCTGGGCGAGCGGTGCCGCGTGAAGGCCGGTGCGGTCGTGCGCGGCAAGGTCGGCAGCATCCGGGTGTACGGCAACGATTCGGTGTTGGCGCCGGCGGGGGACGATGTCCCTGCCGCGGCGTCCGGAAAGGGGGCGAAGTAAATGATGGATAATCCCATCATCGGGCTGATCAATCTGCAAGGCCCCAACTGCATGGAGGAGCTGAGCCCGACGCGGCCGATTGCGTCGGAGCCTTTTGCGGGCAAGTTCCGGCTTATGGATTTCGCCCTGTCGACGATGGTCAATGCCGATGTGGACACGGTGGGCCTGCTGCTGCCGTTCCACAGCCGGTCGGTCCTGGACCATGTGCGGTCCGGCAAGGAGTGGAACCTGGCGCGCAAGCAGCACGGCCTGTTCTACCTGCCCGTCGACGTGGAGTCGGAAGTTTCCGACCCCAAACCGGGGGACATCCGCACCTATTACAAGAACCTGCGCTATGTCGAGGTGGAGCGCAACCATTATCTGCTGCTGTCGGGCTGCGATGTGGTCCACAACACGGACTACAACCGCGTGTTCCACCAGCACCGCAGCCATAACGCGGACATCACGCTGGTCTACAAGACCCTGGACGAGGACGACCCGGGCAAGGCCTATGTGCTGAAGACGAGCGCGAGCGGGCGCATCCAGGCGATGGAGCAGCGGCCCGGCGCGAAAAAGGGCGACAAGCTGTTCCTGGGCGCGATCCTGCTGAACGGGGACCTGTTCGTCTCCATGGTGCGGCAGGCCTACGCGCAGAACCCGGACCAGTACCTGAACGATGTCCTGGCCCGCAACGTGAAGCATCTCCGCATCTACGGGTACGAGTACACGGGGTACGCAAAGCGCATCAATTCGCTGGCGAACTTCTTCCAGGCCAACATGGACATGCTGGACCAGGAGAACTGGAACGGCATCTTCCGCCAGGACCGCAAGATCTACACGAAGATCAAGGACGAGGCGCCGGCGAAGTACATGGCGGACGCGAAGGTGACCAATTCCCTCGTGGCGAACGGCTGCATCATCGAGGGGACGGTGGAGAACTCCATCCTCTTCCGCAAGGTGCGGGTCGGCCGCAACGCCGTGGTGCGCAACTCCATCATCATGCAGAATTCCGTCATCGGCGAAGAGTCGCAGCTGAATTACGTGATCTGCGACAAAGACCGTTCCATCCAGCCCGAGGCGAACCTGTCGGGCACGAAGGACGAGCCCCTGACGATCATCAAACACGAAGTTATCTGACGCGCGGGGCGGCCCGGAACCTTGCGGGGAACCGGACCGCTCCGGCTGTCAGGTCGGAAAGCAGGCATCAAAACGAAAACTTGGAAAAGCAAGAGAGAATTCAAGACCCTGTTCGCCAAGAAAGCGGACATCCTCTTCGATAAAACGCCGAAGGGTCTGACGAAGGAAGAGGTCTACCAGGTCCTGGCCAACATGGTGAAGGACCTGATCTCCACGGACTGGATTGCCACGGAGAACCGCTATGACGCGGAAAAGCCGAAGCAGGTCTATTATTTCAGCATCGAGTTCCTGCTGGGACGGCTGCTGGACGCGAACCTGCTGAACTGCCATATGGAGGAGCTGGCGCGCGGCGCCCTGTCCGATCTGGGCTTCAACCTGGACGACATCATCCCCATGGAGACGGACCCGGGCCTGGGCAACGGCGGCCTGGGGCGCCTGGCGGCGTGCTTCATCGATTCCATGGCGGCCCTGCAGCTGCCGGGGCACGGGTGCAGCATCCGCTACCAGTACGGCCTCTTCGACCAGCGCATCATCGACGGCCAGCAGGTCGAACTGCCCGACGCGTGGCTGCGCGACGGCTTCCCCTGGGAGGTCAAGCGCGCCGACAAGGCGGTCTACGTGCGCTTCGGCGGCAACGCCTATATGCGGCCGGGCAAGAACGGCAACCTGGAATGCGTCTATGAAAAATTCGAGTCGGTCCGGGCGGTCCCGTACGATGTCCCGGTCCCGGGCTACCGCAACCATACCGTGAATACGCTGCGGCTCTGGAAGGCGGAGTACACCCGCGAGGGCATGTACGACCAGCTGCGCTACGGCGATTACCGCCGGGCCCTGCGCTACAAGGACATGACGCAGCAGATTTCGCGATTTCTGTACCCCGATGACACGACCTACGAAGGACGGAAACTGCGCCTGATGCAGGAGTACTTCTTCGTGTCGGCGGGCCTGCAGAGCATTATGCGCCATTACAAGAACCATTACGGCGATGTGCGGAATTTCGACAAGTACGTGGCGCTCCATATCAACGACACGCATCCGGCGCTGGTGGTGCCGGAATTGATGCGCATCCTCATGGACGAGGAGAACATGGCCTGGGACGATGCCTGGCGCATCACGGTGAACAGCGTGGCCTACACGAACCACACGATCATGCCGGAGGCCCTGGAGCGCTGGAGCATCCCCATGTTCAAGGAGCTCCTGCCGCGCATCTTCCTCATTGTGGACGAAATCAACCGGCGCTGGCTGGAGCAGTACCGCAAGCTCTATCCGGGCCGCGAGGACAAGGCGAAGTCCGTGGCCATTTTGTGGGACAACCAGATCCACATGGCGAACCTGGCTTCCGTGGGCAGCCACAGCATCAACGGCGTGGCGCGGCTCCACACGAAGATCCTCAAGACCGCGACGCTGGCGCAGTTCTACGAAGTGTTCCCGGAAAAGTTCAACAACAAGACGAACGGCGTGACGCACCGGCGCTGGCTGCTGGAGTCGAATCCGCCTTTGGCGAAGCTCATCAGCGCAACCATCGGCACGAGCTGGATCCGGCACCCGGAGCGGCTGCAGGAGCTGGCGGATTTCCGCGACGACCCGGCCTTCCTGGAAGGGCTGGCGAAGGTCAAGCAGGACCGCAAGGACGCGCTGGCCAAGTGGCTCCACGATACGAAGGGCATCACGGTCGACCCCCGTTCCATTTTCGATATCCAGATCAAGCGCTTCCACATGTACAAGCGGCAGCTGCTGAATATCCTGCACGTGTACTGGCTCTACCGCCACCTGCAGGAGGATCCGGGCTTCATCCTGATTCCCCAGACCTACATTTTCGGCGGCAAGGCGGCCGCTTCGTACGGCGAAGCGAAGATCGTCATCAAGCTGATCCACACGGTGGCCCGGCTCATCGAGCAGGACCCCAAAGTGCGGGAGAAGCTGAAGGTCCTGTTCCTGGAAAACTACAACGTGTCCCTGGGGCAGCGCCTGTTCCCGGCGGCCGATGTGAGCGAGCAGATTTCGACGGCCAGCAAGGAGGCGTCGGGCACGGGCAACATGAAGTTCATGATGAACGGCGCCATCACGCTGGGCACCATGGACGGCGCGAATGTGGAAATCCACCACCTGGTGGGCGACGGGAACTGCGTCATTTTTGGCCTGCGGGCGGAAGAGGTCCAGCGCTATTACACGCTGGGCGGCTATTCGTCGTGGGATCTGTACCGCAAGGACGCGGAAATCCGGAAGATCCTCGAGGTCTTCGACGAGAACCCCATGTTCGGGCAGCTCTATGAAGCGCTGCTGTCGCGGAACGACGAGTTCTTCGTCCTGAAGGATTTCCAGAGCTATTGCGACGCCCATAAGGAAATCGAACGGCGTTACGCCGACCAGGAGCAGTGGCTCCGGTCCGCCGCCGTGAATATTGCCGCGTCGGGCTATTTCTCCAGCGACCGCACGGTCGGGGAGTACGCCCGCGAAATCTGGCATGTCCGGCCGCTGCGCGTGTGAGCGCGCCACGGCCCGCGGGGAATGGAGCGCGCCGGAAGGCGGCGCGGAAAGGGTGATTCTATGCGCTTGAATGCCATCGATACCTACAGTACCTACCTGTTCCATCAGGGGACGAATTACAACAGTTACCGCCTCTTCGGGGCCCATCGGACCGTCCGGGGCCGCAAGGCCTGCGTGCGCTTCGCCGTGTGGGCGCCCCATGCTCAAAAGGTGAGCGTCGTGGGCGACTTCAACCACTGGGATCCCGGGGCCAACCCCATGGAACGGGCCGACGAAAACGGCATCTGGGCCGCCTACATTCCCGGCCTGGCGGAAGGGGACATCTATAAGTATTGTATTACGACCGCCTGCGGCGAGCAGATCCTCAAGGCCGACCCCTACGGGTTCCAGGCGGAGCTGCGCCCCCACACGGCGTCCGTCGTGAACGCCCTTTCCTACAAGTGGCGCGACGCCAAATGGCAGAAGAGCCGCGCCCAATACAATTCGTACGACAGCCCCATGCTGATTTACGAAGTCCACGCCGGCTCGTGGAAACAGCATGAGGACGGCAGCTTCTACACGTACCGCGAACTGGCGGACGAGCTGGTTCCCTACCTGCAGGAGATGCATTACACCCACGTGGAGTTCATGCCCCTGTGCGAGTACCCCTTCGACGGGTCCTGGGGCTACCAGGCCACGGGGTATTTTGCGGCCACGAGCCGCTACGGCACGCCGCAGGACCTTATGTACCTGATCGACCAGTGCCACCGCGCGGGCATCGGCGTGCTCCTCGACTGGGTGCCCGGGCACTACTGCAAGGACGCCCACGGCCTGCGCTTCTTCGACGGCGAGCCCCTCTACGAGTCGGGCAACCCGCGCCTGTCGGAGAACAAGGACTGGGACACCCTCAACTTTGATTACGGCCGGCCCGAAGTGCGCAGTTTCCTGATTTCCAGCGCCCTTTTCTGGCTGGAGGAATTCCACCTCGACGGCCTGCGCATCGACGCCGTGGCCAACATGCTGTACCTGGACTACGGCAAAAAGGACGGCGAGTGGCAGCAGAACAAGTACGGCGGCCGCGAGAACCTCGAAGCCATCGAATTTCTGCGCCAGCTCAACACGGCCATTTTCGCCGCCAAGCCGCAGGCCCTCATGGTCGCCGAGGAATCGACGACGTGGCCCCTGGTGTCGCACTCCGTCGACGAAGGCGGCCTGGGCTTCAACTACAAGTGGAACATGGGCTGGATGAACGACATGCTCAAGTACATGTCCATGGATCCCCTGTTCCGCAAAGGCAGCCAGGACCTGATCACCTTTTCCCTGTACTACGCCTTCGCGGAAAACTTCATTCTGCCCCTGTCGCACGACGAAGTGGTGCACGGCAAGCGCTCCCTGCTGAACCGCATGCCCGGCGATTACTGGAAAAAGTTCGCCGGCCTGCGCGCCTTTTACGCCTACTGGATGAGCCATCCCGGCAAAAAGCTGCTCTTCATGGGCGGCGAATTCGGCCAGTTCATCGAGTGGCGCTACGACGCCGGCCTCGACTGGCTCCTGCTCAACTTCCCCATGCACCAGAAGATGCAGCAGTACGTGAAGGACCTGAACGCCTTCTACCGCGCCCACCCGTCCTTCTGGCAGATCGATTACGACTGGCAGGGCTTCCACTGGATCAGCTGCGACGACAAAGACAACAGCGTCATCGCCTTTTACCGTGTCGCCAAGCCGGACGATGTACCGTCCGCCCGGACCGCAAAGGGACCGCAGGCGGCGGCAGCAGCACCGCCGGCGCCGCGGGAAACGGTCATCGTGGTGTGCAACTTTACGCCCGTCGTGCGGCATGAATACCGCATCGGCGTCGACGAGCCCGGCGCTTACGAAGAAGTGTGGAACAGCGACGCCGAAAGCTACGGCGGCAGCGGCGTCCACGCCATTCCCGAAGGCACGGCCCTGACGGCGGAACCGGTGCCCATGCACGGCCGGGAACAGTCCCTGGTCCTGACCCTGCCGCCGCTGGCCGTGGTCTACCTGCAGAAGCGGAAGGACCGCAAGGCGGCGCCGAAGCCGGCCGCGAAGAAGACGGCGAAAAAAGCCGCCCCGGCCAAAAAGACGGCCAAGGCGAAACACAAAGGAATCCAAAAAACCGTACCGCGGCGCAAAGCGGCGCAGGCGGAACTCCGATAAATTTTGCGTGGAAACGGAGGGGACATCGTCCCTCCAAAACGAATTTGCAACAGAAAGGGGTCGAGTAGTATGAAAGTGTTGTTTGTTGCTTCCGAAGCGGCGCCTTTTATCAAAACGGGCGGTCTCGCCGATGTCATGGGCGCGCTGCCGAAGGAATTGCGGAAACGGGGCGTGGAAACCGCCCTGGTCATCCCCAAGTACGCGGGGATTGGCGATGCGTACCAAAAGCAGATGGAGACGGTCTACACGGGAACGGTGGACCTGTCGTGGCGCAACCAGTACATGGGCGTGGACAAGGTCGTCCTCGACGGCGTGCCCGTGTTCTTCATCGACAATGAGTATTATTTCAAGCGCGACGGCCTGTACGGCTACTACGACGACGCCGAACGGTTCGCCTTCTTCAGCAAGGCCGTCCTCGCCATGCTGCCCCACATCGGGTTCAAGCCCGATATCATCCATACGAACGACTGGCACACGGGCCTGGTGGGCGTCTACCTGAAGGAAGACTTTATGAAGGACCCGTTCTACAAGGACATGAAGAATGTCTTTACCATCCATAACCTCAAGTACCAGGGTATTTACGGCCGCGAGATTGTGGAAGATGTCCTGGGCCTGTCGATGCGGCTGTATTACAACGGGAACATCGAGAATGCGGGCTGCGTCAATTTCCTCAAGGCCGGCATGTGCTATGCGGACTACGTGACGACGGTCAGCCGCACCTACGCCGAGGAAATCCGCTATCCCTATTTCGGCGAGGGCCTGGACGACTACGTGCGCCTGTGCTCCGGCAAAATGAAGGGCATCCTCAACGGCATGGACGAAGAAGCCTACAATCCGGCGACGGATCCCTATATTCCCTATCCCTACGATGACACGAACGTTTTCTCCCGCAAGCCGCTCAACAAAGAGGCCCTGCAGAAGGAGCTGGGCCTGCCCGTGAACCGGCAGATCCCCATGGTCGCGCTCATCAGCCGCCTCGTCGAAGCCAAAGGCCTCGACCTGCTGACCTTCATCATGGACGAAATGATGCAGGAATATGTGCAGTTCGTCGTCGTCGGCACGGGCGACAAGCAGTATGAGCAGGCCCTGCAGGAGCTGGCGGCGCGCTATCCCGACAAAGTGTCCGTCCAGATCCTCTTCAGCGAGGAGCTGGCCCACAAGGTCTATGCCGGCGCCGATTTGTTCCTCATGCCCTCGCGCTACGAAGCCTGCGGCCTGAGCCAGATGATCGCCATGAAATACGGCACCGTGCCCGTCGTCCGCGAAGTCGGCGGCCTGAAGGACACCGTGGCCAACTTTGAGAAATATGTAGGCACGGGCAACGGCCTGACCTTCCCGAACTACAACGCCCACGAGCTGCTGTTCACGGTCAAACGCGGCCTGAGCTATTTCGAGGAAGAATCGGTCTGGGAAAAACTCGTGCTGAACGCCATGCATTCGGACAACAGCTGGGACAAACCGGCTGAAGCCTACCGCGATTTGTACGAGCACCTGCTGGAGACGGCCGATGCCGGGGCAGAGGCGGAAGGCGGCGCCGGTGTTGCTGGCGGTGCCGGTGCCGGTGCAGGTGCCGGGGCGGGCGAAGCGGCCGGCAATGCCGTGCTGGACGACGGTGCGGCCGGCGCAGCCACGGTCCGGGAAGCCGAACCGGCGCTGGATCCGGGCAAGCCGGGCCACTCCCTCGACACGGTGACCGAAGCCGTGCAGCAGGTCATTGAAAAGACGGCCTTTGAAGAGACGGTCCGCGCGGAAGCCGCGAAAGAGGCGGAGAAAGCGGGAACGGCGAAGGCGGAGGCCGGGGCCGAACCGGCCGAAACCAAGGCTGCGGAACCGGCGGCGGAAGCCAAGCCGGCGAAGAAGCGCACCCGCCGGACGGCGGCAAAGAAGGCCGCTGCCACCAAGAAAGACACGGCGAAGAAGGAAACGGCGGCGAAGAAACCCGCCAAAAAGAGCACGGCCGGCAAAGGCACGGCGAAAAAGACGAAAGCCGCGTCCATGACGGCATCCGGCAAGGCGGTCAAAACCACGAAGACCACGCGGAAACCGCGTGCCAAAAAGACGGACAAATAACGATACAGAGACGGAAGGAGAGCGCGGGCCCGGCCCGCGCTCCTTTTCAAAGGACGGAAAAATGGACTGCACATTGTTTCATGATTCGCGCAACACGGCATACCGGTACCCCTTCGGCGCGGTTCCTGCAGGAACCGTCGTCACCCTGCGCCTCGACGTGCGGGGCACGGGGACGGAGGCCGTTTTTTTGCGCCTCTGGGTGCACGACCACGAAGAAAAAGTCCCCATGCAGGTCGTGTGGGAAGAGCCGGTAAAGGATGAGGCGGCGAAGGACGACGTGGCAGCGGGAGAAACGGCGAAGGAAGCGCTGCCGGCGGACGAAGCGGCAGACGGGAATTTTGCCGCGACACATAGTGTCACCGGGGGAGCGGAAGCCGCCACGGAAGCGGCGAAAGCCGCCCCCGCCCGGCCTCGCCTGCGCCGCTACGAAGCCGCCGTCCCCATGCCGGCCGACGGCTGCCTGGTCTGGTACTATTTCCTCGTCCAGGCCGGCGGCCGCACCGTCTACTACGGGAACAACCGCGCCGAACGGGGCGGAATCGGTTTGCAGGCCGGAAAGGAATTGCCATCTTATCAAATTACGGTTTATGAAAAAGATTCGGTGACCCCGGACTGGCTCAAGCATGCCGTGTTTTACCAGATTTTCCCGGACCGCTTCTGCCGCGGCCCCGTGCCGGCGGACCGCTTCCAGGGCAAGCGCGGCGCCGTGCTGCACAGCGCCTGGGACGACGCCCCCTTCTACATGAAGGACGCCAACGGCGACATCCGCTACTACGACTTCTTCGGCGGCACCCTCGAAGGCATCGCCGCAAAACTCGACTACCTGGCGGACCTGGGCGTCACCTGCCTCTACCTGAACCCCGTCTTCGAAGCCCGCAGCAACCACCGCTACGACACCGGCTGCTACCGCCGCGTCGACCCCTTCCTGGGCGGCGAACAGGCCCTGCGCGGCCTGTGCGCGGCCGCCAAAGCCCGCGGCATGCGCATCCTTCTGGACGGCGTCTTCAGCCATACCGGCGCCGACAGCGAATACTTCAACCGCTTCGCTTCCTACCCCGATGCAGGGGCATACCAGTCGCAAACTTCGCCCTACGCCCGGTGGTACACGTTCCACCCCTTCCCCGACGAGTACGACTGCTGGTGGGGCGACAAGAGCCTGCCCGAAGTCAAAGAAACCGAGCCCTCCTATCTGGATTACATCATCTACGACGACGACAGCGTCCTGAAACACTGGCTGCGGGCGGGCATCAGCGGGTGGCGCCTCGATGTAGCCGACGAGCTGCCCGACGGGTTCCTGGAGCCCTTTTACCGCGAACTCAAGCGCACCGACCCGGACGCCGCCCTCATCGGCGAAGTCTGGGAAGATGCCTCCCACAAGGTGAGTTACGGCGTGCAGCGACAGTATTTGTCCGGGGGCAAACTGGACAGCGTCATGAACTACGTGCTGCGGCAGATCATGCTCGATTTCGCCCTGGGGAAAGCCGACGCCCGGGAAACGGACGCCGCCTGGGCGCAGCAGCGCGAAAACTACCCCCGCGAAAACCTCTACGCCATGATGAACCTCCTCGGCAGCCACGACGTCGAGCGCCTGCGCACGGTCCTGGAAGATGTCCTGCCCGCTCCGGCGGCAAAGCGCATGGAAGGCCTCCTGCGGGCCTGGCAGATGACCCTGCCCGGCGCGCCCGCCATCTACTACGGCGACGAAGCCGGCCTGACCGGCCACAAAGATCCGGAAAACCGGGGCACCTTCCCCTGGGGCCGCGAAGACAAAGAACGCCAGGCCTGCTGCCGGTCCCTGATCCACCTGCGCCGCGCCCACGCCGCCCTGGAAACAGGCCGGTACGACACGGTTTACGCCGCCGGCGACGTCTATATCTACGCCCGCTTTATCGAAGGCGGCCGCGATGTCTTCGGCAGCCCGGCGGAAGACGGCGTGTTCTTCACCGCCCTCAACCGCAGCGCCAAGGCGCAGACCGTCACCGTCGACACGCGGGGCCTCGCCTACGGGCAGCTCGTGCCGCTGTGGGACAGTGAGCGTGCCTTTGGGGCTGTGGAGGAGGACGCTGCGCCGGCCGATTCCGCTGCGCAGGGCGAGGCCGTCGCGGTGGAACCTGTCCCCGTCGCGGCCGGCCGCTTCACCGTGACCCTGCCGCCCCGCGCGGCAGTGGTGTATCAGTGCCGCGAAACCGGGGACGAGGACGCACCCCGCCGCGCCGGCGTCCTGCTGCACCCCACCTCCCTGCCGGGCAAAACGGGCCGGGAGCGCCTGCAGGCAGCCAAGCAATGGATTGATTTCCTGGCGGCCGCCGGCCAGTCCGTGTGGCAGATCCTGCCCCTGAACCCGCCGGGCCTCGGCGATTCGCCGTACCTGTCCGTGTCGGCCTTCGCCGGCAGCGAGGACCTGTTCGACGACGGCCGGCCCGTGGACGACGCCGCCTTCGCCGCCTTCTGCGACAAAGAGCGCTACTGGCTCGACGACTACGCGTTGTACTGCGCCCTGAAAGACGAATACGGCGGCAAACCCTGGCAGGAGTGGCCCGCCCCCCTGCGCCGGCGCGACAAAGCCGCCCTGCAGCGCTGTGAACACACCCTGGCCGGTGCCATCCGCGCCTGCAAAGTGCGCCAATACCGTTTCCGCAGGGCATGGCAGGACATCCGCGCCTATGCCGCCGCACGCGGCGTCCGCATTTTCGGCGACATGCCGATCTTCGTCGCCACGGACAGCGCCGACTGCTGGGCCCACCAGGAGTACTTTTACCTGGACGGCGACGGCTATCCGACGGAAATCGCCGGCGTGCCGCCGGATTATTTCAGCGAACTGGGCCAGGTCTGGGGCAATCCCCAGTACCGTTGGGATGTCATGGCCCGGGACGGCTGGCAATGGTGGGTGGAGCGCTTCCGCGCTCTGGCAGAGCTGGCCGACCTGGTGCGCGTGGACCATTTCCGCGGGTTCGCCGCGACCTGGGCCATCGACGCCGTATCGCGCGATGCGCGGCAAGGGCACTGGACGCCGGGACCCGGCAAAGCCCTGTTTGAGACTGTGCACCGCGCCGTGCCGCAGCTGCACCTTGTCGCCGAAGACCTGGGCGTGATCACGGACGATGTCATCGCCCTCCGGGATGCGTTCCACCTGCCGGGCATGCGCGTGCTGCAGTTCCACCTGGTCACGCGCAGCGACGGGCAGACCGCCTTCGACACGGAACCGAACTGCGTCGCCTACACCGGCACCCACGACAACAACACCCTGTGCGGCTGGTGGACGGAAGAACTCGACGCCGCCGCGCGGCAGCGCGTCGCCGCCCTGGCCGGACTGCCGCCAGACGCCCCCGCCGCGGAACGGAACCGCCGCCTCATTGCCCATCTCTACAGCCGCCAGGCGCGCCTCGTCATGGTGCCCCTGCAGGATCTGCTCGCCCTGCCCGCAGCCTGCCGCATGAACCTGCCCGGTACCGCCACCGGCAACTGGCACTGGCAGATGGACGCCGCCGCGCTGACCCCGGAGCTGGCTGCCTGGCTGCGCAGCCTGGCCAACGCAACCGGCCGGATTCCCAACGGGGACTAGGCCGGGTTCCGAGTGGATTCCCGCCGCGTCCCAGGCCGGGTTCCGGCAGGGGTCTGTGCTCCCCGGACAGCGGACCGGATTCCGGACCCCCGATTGTAAAATCTGCTTGCATTTTGCCAACGGAAAATTTAAATTCTGACAATTCCGCCAAACGTAAACCGCATGGGGCCGCCCCCTCTGACTTATCCACAGAAAGTCAAGCATCTTTTTCAAAATATTTACCGGTCCTTTACAGTTTTTACACTTGACAACCAGAGTCAAAACACCTTATATGGTGGTTTGACTCTTTTTTTGCGGCCTAAATCCCATATCTAGTGTTGTGCATAATCCGAAAGATATACACATGACTTATCCACAAGTTGTGGATAAAAAAGTGGACAAGGGAGGAAAATGGCGTAAAACTCCCGATATTTTGCAAAAACGGTGGAAAACCCCTGTGGATAAAACGGAAATCTGTGGATAACCCTGTGCATAATGTGCATAAATCGGGAAATCCGGAACACGGTGTAAACCGCAAATGTTGTATCGTGCCCTGCGTGGACATTTGGCAAAGGGTTGATTGGCAACCAAAACGGGGAGAGGACAAAAAAGACGAGACAGGCAGATCAAGAACAGGGATTTGGTTTATAGACGGCGAGATACGGGGATAGAAAATCTGGAGAACTTTACAGGAATCAAGAAGTTTCACTTACGATGACGGTGCTGCTTTGTTGTTAAAAATGTCTTGCATGGGGGGGCGTTTGTGTTATCCTAATAACAATATGGATGCTTCAAGGCGTTGCAGAATCCGTGTCCCCAATAAGCTTGCCGTTTCAAGGGGCACATCTCTATGGCTTAGTGGAAGGCAGTATTTTAATTTTTGTATAAACAATTCCATGTGGACATCTGCAATTGCATAAAATCACGATGCCGGAAACGAAAAGGAACCTGCCGGCCCGGCGCTGCAAAGAAAGCGCGGGGCGAGGCCTACAAAATGTCCGGTGCCGGATAACCGGTTGTCATCCTAATACGCCAAGGGGGTGATGGCGGAGTCGCTTTTAAAACGGGGAAACAAGTGGATTTTATTGCTTCATATGTTTTATAAATGTCTGAAAATTCATATGAAACGATATTGCTGACATAAAATCAAGCCAATAATATCTTTTAGTGTATCGACTAAAAAGCTGAAACAAAGTGTAATTTCCCAGAAAGACAAAAATGATGTGACAAAACAGTTAAAGAAATGGCAGGGAAGATAAAGAAATGGTAGGGAAGATGATGAACAAGAGGTTTCAAGTCATTTGGAGTGAGGCAAGAAACTGCTATGTAGTGGTTTCAGAAATAGCTGGACGGAACAGCAACGCTGCCAAGGCGGGCGTAAAGCGGACGGCAGCCGTGCTGGGCGCACTGTGCCTGGTGTCCCTCGGAGGGGCAAATGCGGTGCTGGCGGCGGCGGATACGACGCCTGGCGCCGGGAGCGGCGTGGCGATCGGTACCGGCAGTAACGCGCCGAAAGCAGAGAATGTGGCCATCGGGAAAGGGGCCGGCATTGCCTATTCCAACGGAGCAAGCAATGCTACCGGTGATATCGTGGTCGGAAATGGCGCCAATATCAACAACTATGCCAGCCAGGGCGGCAGCATCGCCATCGGGAAGAACGCAAAAGTGTGGAATATGGCTGGCGGCGGAGAAGCCAGCTTTGCCTTCGGGCAGACGACCTACAGTGGAAACTTGTTTTCTCCGGCAAGGATCCCTGAGGACCCGACGAAAGTCGTAGGCAGCATTGCCATCGGCGATAACACCTTTGCCCGTACCGGCAGTACGATGATCGGCTCCCACAACTATCGAGGCGAGTTGGGGGATACGACGGTGGACAGTGCCACGACAAAGACGAGTGCGCTGAATGTCTACGCCACCACGATTGGTGCCAACAGCTTCAGCAATGGCGCGTTTACCACGAGTACCGGTGTGTACAACATCATCTCCAGTAACTACAATGGCGGACGACTGGCAAATCCCGTGAAGAATCTGGGGGCCACCATCAACGGGTCCTTGAACAGCATTGAGTCCATGAATAGTGACTATTATTCGGGGATTGCCAATACGGTGAGCGGTGTGGCAAACCGCACGTTCAATGCCAACGGGGCTCTGGTGTACGGGGCTGGCAATGAAATAACAAATTCCGTCGTCAGGATCTCCTCCGAGATTAAGGATAGCGGTGCCTCTGCAAAAGAGTTCGCTGACAAACTGAGAAAGGCAATTAGTGATAGTGAAGGCGGCGGAGCCACCCTGGCAATCGGCGGCGGCAATAAAGCGGATTATACGCAGAAAACATCCATCATCGGCGTCAATAATACGGTGAAGGGGACTCGTGACGATGTAAGCACCTATAATTCCATTACGGGTTTTAAAAACACCGCAACGAATGTGAAGCATGTCACCGTGTTCGGCTCTGAAAACACGGTGACGGACACCAAGGGAGTCTTGGTCCTGGGCGACAAGCGGACTGCCAATGGTGCCGATGGCAGCATCATCCTGGGCTCCTCGGCCGACGGGACGACCACCAGCGTTAAGAAGGCGGTGGTCCTTGGCGCAGAAGCCAATGCGGCCTATGAAGGCGGCGTAGCGTTGGGCGCTGATTCCAAAGCTTCCATTGATAAAGGGGTCGCGGGGTATGATCCCGACACCAAAACGGCCTCGACAGATACGGGCAAAACATGGACGGCAACCGCCGCTGCGGTATCCGTCGGTGATGAATCCAACAATATAACCCGTCAGATTACCAATGTGGCGGCCGGGTACAATGACACCGATGCCGTCAACGTGGCGCAGCTGAAGAAAGCCATGGCTTCTGCCGGCACGGGGGGAGTTGCGCGGGATACCCGGAATACGGTTCGGGCAGGAACCCATGTCCAGGTGGATGAAACTCCGAATGCGGACGGCAGTTCCACCTACACGGTATCCGTCAAAGCGGACGGCAAAGTGGAAAATGGTAACACGGGGATTGTGACCGGCGGCACCGTCTATAACGAAACCCGTACGACCGCGGACGGTACCTATACCAAGGTATCGAATACGGCCGGTGAAAACATTATGGCCCTGGATACCCAGGTAAAACAGAACACCGACGCAATTACGAACGTAGACAACCGGGTAACCAATCTGGACAACAGGATGGACCGGATGGATGGCCGCATCGACCGGGTCGGTGCCGGAGCGGCTGCGCTGGCAGCGCTCCATCCGCAGGATTTTGATGTCGAGGATAAATGGGACTTTGCGACAGGGTACGGCCATTATCGCAGTGCCAATGCCATGGCCGTCGGTGCGTTTTATCGTCCTGACGCCAAAACCATGGTCTCTGTCGGAGGCAGCATGGGCGGTGGGGAGAACCTGCTGAATGTGGGCGTGTCCCTGAAGTTTGGCAAAAGCAGCCCCTACGCCGGCTCTTCCAAGGCGGCCCTGGCTTCGGTGATCGAGGACCAGAAGAAGCAGTTGGACGCCCAGGATGGCACCATTTCTGATTTGAAATCCCGCAATGCGGCATTAAGCGAAAAAGTGGAAAAGCAACAGGCCCAGATTGAAGAGATTCTGCGCCAATTGGCGGAACTGAAGAAATAAAGGTTCTATAATAAATGTTGGGGTGAGGAAAGGTAACCTTTCCTCACCCCGGTTTTTTTGTAAAAAAAGTGGACATAGATAACATCCACACCTTACAATTAAATCGCCAAACCTAATAGAAAGTATGTTTGTCCTTCTCCCCCAAGTGCCCGCCATGGACGAGTTTCGCAGACCGCCTGGCTGCGGAACCTGGGTGCAGCAACTGGGCGGATTCCGGCGCAGGTCCGCACTCCCTGGACACCGGAAAAAGGATTGTAAAATCCCCCTCTGCATTTCCGAAGGGGAAAATTTAAATTCTGACAATTCCGCCAAACGTAAACCGCATGGGGCCGCCCTCCCTGACTTATCCATAGAAAGTCAAGCATCTTTTTCAAATAATTTACAGGGCCTTTACAGATTTTACGCTTGACAAGAAGAGCAAAAACACCTTATATGGTGCTTTTGCTCTTTTTTTATGGGATAAACCCTATATGTAGTGTTGTGCATAATCCTCAAGATATACACATGACTTATCCACAAGTTGTGGATAAAAAAAGTGGACAAGGGAGGAAAATGGCGTAAAACTCCCGATATTTTGCAAAAACGGTGGAAAACCCCTGTGGATAAAACGGAAATCTGTGGATAACCCTGTGCATAATGTGCATAAATCGGGAAATCCGGAACACGGTGTAAACCGCAAATGTTGTATCGTGCCCTGCGTGGACATTTGGCAAAGGGTTGATTGGCAACCAAAACGGGGAGAGGACAAAAAAGACGAGACAGGCAGATCAAGAACAGGGATTTGGTTTATAGACGGCGAGATACGGGGATAGAAAATCTGGAGAACTTTACAGGAATCAAGAAGTTTCACTTACGATGACGGTGCTGCTTTGTTGTTAAAAATGTCTTGCATGGGGGGGCGTTTGTGTTATCCTAATAACAATATGGATGCTTCAAGGCGTTGCAGAATCCGTGTCCCCAATAAGCTTGCCGTTTCAAGGGGCACATCTCTATGGCTTAGTGGAAGGCAGTATTTTAATTTTTGTATAAACAATTCCATGTGGACATCTGCAATTGCATAAAATCACGATGCCGGAAACGAAAAGGAACCTGCCGGCCCGGCGCTGCAAAGAAAGCGCGGGGCGAGGCCTACAAAATGTCCGGTGCCGGATAACCGGTTGTCATCCTAATACGCCAAGGGGGTGATGGCGGAGTCGCTTTTAAAACGGGGAAACAAGTGGATTTTATTGCTTCATATGTTTTATAAATGTCTGAAAATTCATATGAAACGATATTGCTGACATAAAATCAAGCCAATAATATCTTTTAGTGTATCGACTAAAAAGCTGAAACAAAGTGTAATTTCCCAGAAAGACAAAAATGATGTGACAAAACAGTTAAAGAAATGGCAGGGAAGATAAAGAAATGGTAGGGAAGATGATGAACAAGAGGTTTCAAGTCATTTGGAGTGAGGCAAGAAACTGCTATGTAGTGGTTTCAGAAATAGCTGGACGGAACAGCAACGCTGCCAAGGCGGGCGTAAAGCGGACGGCAGCCGTGCTGGGCGCACTGTGCCTGGTGTCCCTCGGAGGGGCAAATGCGGTGCTGGCGGCGGCGGATACGACGCCTGGCGCCGGGAGCGGCGTGGCGATCGGTACCGGCAGTAACGCGCCGAAAGCAGAGAATGTGGCCATCGGGAAAGGGGCCGGCATTGCCTATTCCAACGGAGCAAGCAATGCTACCGGTGATATCGTGGTCGGAAATGGCGCCAATATCAACAACTATGCCAGCCAGGGCGGCAGCATCGCCATCGGGAAGAACGCAAAAGTGTGGAATATGGCTGGCGGCGGAGAAGCCAGCTTTGCCTTCGGGCAGACGACCTACAGTGGAAACTTGTTTTCTCCGGCAAGGATCCCTGAGGACCCGACGAAAGTCGTAGGCAGCATTGCCATCGGCGATAACACCTTTGCCCGTACCGGCAGTACGATGATCGGCTCCCACAACTATCGAGGCGAGTTGGGGGATACGACGGTGGACAGTGCCACGACAAAGACGAGTGCGCTGAATGTCTACGCCACCACGATTGGTGCCAACAGCTTCAGCAATGGCGCGTTTACCACGAGTACCGGTGTGTACAACATCATCTCCAGTAACTACAATGGCGGACGACTGGCAAATCCCGTGAAGAATCTGGGGGCCACCATCAACGGGTCCTTGAACAGCATTGAGTCCATGAATAGTGACTATTATTCGGGGATTGCCAATACGGTGAGCGGTGTGGCAAACCGCACGTTCAATGCCAACGGGGCTCTGGTGTACGGGGCTGGCAATGAAATAACAAATTCCGTCGTCAGGATCTCCTCCGAGATTAAGGATAGCGGTGCCTCTGCAAAAGAGTTCGCTGACAAACTGAGAAAGGCAATTAGTGATAGTGAAGGCGGCGGAGCCACCCTGGCAATCGGCGGCGGCAATAAAGCGGATTATACGCAGAAAACATCCATCATCGGCGTCAATAATACGGTGAAGGGGACTCGTGACGATGTAAGCACCTATAATTCCATTACGGGTTTTAAAAACACCGCAACGAATGTGAAGCATGTCACCGTGTTCGGCTCTGAAAACACGGTGACGGACACCAAGGGAGTCTTGGTCCTGGGCGACAAGCGGACTGCCAATGGTGCCGATGGCAGCATCATCCTGGGCTCCTCGGCCGACGGGACGACCACCAGCGTTAAGAAGGCGGTGGTCCTTGGCGCAGAAGCCAATGCGGCCTATGAAGGCGGCGTAGCGTTGGGCGCTGATTCCAAAGCTTCCATTGATAAAGGGGTCGCGGGGTATGATCCCGACACCAAAACGGCCTCGACAGATACGGGCAAAACATGGACGGCAACCGCCGCTGCGGTATCCGTCGGTGATGAATCCAACAATATAACCCGTCAGATTACCAATGTGGCGGCCGGGTACAATGACACCGATGCCGTCAACGTGGCGCAGCTGAAGAAAGCCATGGCTTCTGCCGGCACGGGGGGAGTTGCGCGGGATACCCGGAATACGGTTCGGGCAGGAACCCATGTCCAGGTGGATGAAACTCCGAATGCGGACGGCAGTTCCACCTACACGGTATCCGTCAAAGCGGACGGCAAAGTGGAAAATGGTAACACGGGGATTGTGACCGGCGGCACCGTCTATAACGAAACCCGTACGACCGCGGACGGTACCTATACCAAGGTATCGAATACGGCCGGTGAAAACATTATGGCCCTGGATACCCAGGTAAAACAGAACACCGACGCAATTACGAACGTAGACAACCGGGTAACCAATCTGGACAACAGGATGGACCGGATGGATGGCCGCATCGACCGGGTCGGTGCCGGAGCGGCTGCGCTGGCAGCGCTCCATCCGCAGGATTTTGATGTCGAGGATAAATGGGACTTTGCGACAGGGTACGGCCATTATCGCAGTGCCAATGCCATGGCCGTCGGTGCGTTTTATCGTCCTGACGCCAAAACCATGGTCTCTGTCGGAGGCAGCATGGGCGGTGGGGAGAACCTGCTGAATGTGGGCGTGTCCCTGAAGTTTGGCAAAAGCAGCCCCTACGCCGGCTCTTCCAAGGCGGCCCTGGCTTCGGTGATCGAGGACCAGAAGAAGCAGTTGGACGCCCAGGATGGCACCATTTCTGATTTGAAATCCCGCAATGCGGCATTAAGCGAAAAAGTGGAAAAGCAACAGGCCCAGATTGAAGAGATTCTGCGCCAATTGGCGGAACTGAAGAAATAAAGGTTCTATAATAAATGTTGGGGTGAGGAAAGGTAACCTTTCCTCACCCCGGTTTTTTTGTAAAAAAAGTGGACATAGATAACATCCACACCTTACAATTAAATCGCCAAACCTAATAGAAAGGAAGATGATCTATGTCCACTGCTTATTATATCGGGTTTAGCTTAAATGTCAAAGAGGAATCTATCCTTGGCTGTGTTGAGGAAAACGGCTCCATGGTGTTTACCGTTGAGCTTCCACGCACGGCTACTGCCTGTCTGTACTGCCATAAGATGACGGACCAGATAAAGGACTACCGCTGGCAACAGATCGCTATCGGGAATATCCTGGGTCGACCGGCTTTTGTCCGGCTGCATAAGAGACGGTATGTTTGTCCTTCCTGTGGCCGTACCTTCTATGAGGTGGTTCCCTTTGTCATGCGATACCAGCGCCGGTCGAAGAATCTGCAGGCCCAGCTGATGGAGGCCTGCTTTAAGAAACGGAGTTTCAAGGATATCGCGGAAGAGTTCCATGTCTCGACCCCTACACTCACGCGTTGCTTTGACCAACTTCACTTCCCCCATCCGAACCACCTTCCCCAAGTGCTCGCCATGGACGAGTTTCGAGGAAACGCCCATGGGCAGAAATACCAGGTCGCCGTTACCGATGTGGCGGATAAGAAACTGCTGGATGTCCTTCCGAGGCGGGATGCAGAGTCCATTATCCGGTATTTCACACGTTTCCCGCGGGAGGAACGGAAACGTGTCCGTTATGTCGTCATGGACATGTCCAACCTGTTCCGAGCCATCTACAAGGCCCTGTTTCCCGCCGCGACTCTGGTGGTGGACAGGTTCCACGTGCAACGGCTGGTGTTGTGGGCCATGGAACGGATCCGGAAGGATTTGCAGCACCAGTTTCCAAAGACATCTCCCTTTCTGAAGCGGAACAGACGAATTTTACAAAAACGAGGATTGAAACTCCGGGACTATGAACTGGTAAAGTTGCGTTACATACTTGCCCAGTCTGATGAATTACGCCATGCCTATATCCTCAAAGAGGAGTTCTACAAGGTGATGGGGGAAAAGACGGAATGGGGGGCCAGGAAGGCGTTGGAAAGATGGCTGGCCATGGCGGCAGGATACAACTTATACTCTTTTCGCGGCGTCCTGAAATCCTTTAAGGATTGGAAGGAGGCCATTATCCAGGCGGTCATCCAGCCTTATTCCAACGGATTTACTGAAGGCTGTAACAATCTGATTAAGACGATTAAGAGGGTGGCTTTTGGAATGCGTAACTTTAGAAGGTTTCGGAACCGGATACTCTATGCGGCACTGAAAAAGAAGAGCCAAGCAACCGCGTTGCCTGGTTCGTAAAAACACTTTGGGTTTGGCTCACCCCAACATTTGACAAAGAACCCAAAAAGAGGGACTGTCGGAACAGTCCCTCTTGATTGACTGACTTAATCTGTCAACTGATACGGTCACAGATTAGAAGCGCAGCTGGAATTCGGACCAGATGGTCTTGTTCTTGGTGTCGGAATCGTCGCGGCTCTTCAGGTCATAGTACTTGACGGCAGCCATCATGTTCTTGGCAACCGTGTAGGAAGCAGCTACGCTGTAGCCCTTGAAACCGTCAGCCCACAGGCCCTGGTCTTTGTAGTTGCCGTTCATGGTATGGGCCAGAGCGGAACCAGCCGGCTGATCATAGTAAACGGCTTCTAAGCCGAAGGAGCCCGGTTTGCTGTAGGAAGCGCCCCACAAATTCAGCATTGCGTACCAGCCGTTGTCGTTGTCATCGGCATTGGTGTGCATGTAGGCACCGCTCAGCTTGACGTCGTCGGTAATCTTCCATTTCAGGCCGACGTCGGTGATGTTGAGTTTGTCGTCATCAAAAATATTGCCGTTGACCCAGTTGTTGTTTTTAGCTTCAACAGAGTTGTAGTCTGCGAACAGGTTTACAGCAGAACCCAGGTCGCCATCCAGATGAACGCCCCAAGCCTTGTCGGACGGAATATCATCATAGCCGTTGACCTTGGCTTCGGTCAGTTTGCCGTAGTAAGCTTTGAAGTTTACTTTGTCGCCATAAGCAACGGTTACGCCGTCCATGGTGTCATCGTAAATCATGCCGTCGGTCAGGAACAGGCCCAGACGGCCAGCTTCAACCTGCGTTCCGCCCAGACGGCCGGTCATGAAGGCACGGTTAATCTTGACGTTGTCGTCTTCACCAACGTAATCCTGCGAAGAATCCGAGCTCTGATGGAAGTATTGGTTGTTTTCCAGACGGTTTACAAAGCTCCAGTTGTCGTTTACTTTGCCCGTGAAGATCAGACGGGTACGCAGACGGGCATTGGATTTCTTCCTGTCGTCGGTGCCGGAAGCTTCCAGTTTGTCCTGCGCATAGCTGTAACGGATCTGGCCGGTGATCTTAACGTTGTCGGACTTCTTTTCCAGGGCTGCTACGCGGACGCCCAGGGCATCCAGTTCGTCAGCGAATTCCGCAGCCAGTTTGTCCACGTTGGCGCCCTTTGCCATAGCCTTAGCCACAATCTGGGCCATTTCATAACGGGTCATGAGGCGGTCGCCCTTGAAGGTCGTGTCGCCGTAACCGTCGATGACGCCGGCAGCAGCCAGTTTGGCGACGGAGTCATAAGCCCAGTGACCGGCAGGTACATCGGAGAACGGATTGGCTGCATACGCAGAAGCCGTTACGCCCAGAGCCATAGCCATGGCCAGTACTAAAGATTTTTTCATCGTGTTTTCCTCCTTTGTCAGAAAACGTTTTATTTATTACAAAACGTCCCCCAGGAGAACCACTCTTCCAGCTCCATCTTTCTGGTGCGAGTTGCCTAGTTTCCTCTACCCGGATGTCACTGTCCGATGATTCCCTCTTTCGTACGTTCCGTAATCCAAAGGATTACCGAGGCTGGCAAGTTGTACCTGTAATAATACCCGTAAGGTATAAGCACCTCGTTATTTGTAATTATAAACACTGGCCATACTTTTTTCAAATACTTTTTTAAATTGCCATTCCATTTTCTAATAAATTTTACAAAAAAAGGAGGAAAGCATATGTTGTTATTGCAATTTTGTAATCAGACTGGTGAGTCACTCCTCTATCTACTTCATAAAAGAGGTGAGGAAAGCGTTTCGTTTTCCTCACCTCAACATTTATTATAGAATTATTATAGAATCAAAAAAAAGAGGGACTGCCGAAGCAGTCTCTCTTGATTGACTGACTTAATCTGTCAACTGATACGGTCACAGATTAGAAGCGCAGCTGGAATTCGGACCAGATGGTCTTGTTCTTGGTGTCGGAATCGTCGCGGCTCTTCAGGTCATAGTACTTGACGGCAGCCATCATGTTCTTGGCAACCGTGTAGGAAGCAGCTACGCTGTAGCCCTTGAAACCGTCAGCCCACAGGCCCTGGTCTTTGTAGTTGCCGTTCATGGTATGGGCCAGAGCGGAACCAGCCGGCTGATCATAGTAAACGGCTTCTAAGCCGAAGGAGCCCGGTTTGCTGTAGGAAGCGCCCCACAAATTCAGCATTGCGTACCAGCCGTTGTCGTTGTCATCGGCATTGGTGTGCATGTAGGCACCGCTCAGCTTGACGTCGTCGGTAATCTTCCATTTCAGGCCGACGTCGGTGATGTTGAGTTTGTCGTCATCAAAAATATTGCCGTTGACCCAGTTGTTGTTTTTAGCTTCAACAGAGTTGTAGTCTGCGAACAGGTTTACAGCAGAACCCAGGTCGCCATCCAGATGAACGCCCCAAGCCTTGTCGGACGGAATATCATCATAGCCGTTGACCTTGGCTTCGGTCAGTTTGCCGTAGTAAGCTTTGAAGTTTACTTTGTCGCCATAAGCAACGGTTACGCCGTCCATGGTGTCATCGTAAATCATGCCGTCGGTCAGGAACAGGCCCAGACGGCCAGCTTCAACCTGCGTTCCGCCCAGACGGCCGGTCATGAAGGCACGGTTAATCTTGACGTTGTCGTCTTCACCAACGTAATCCTGCGAAGAATCCGAGCTCTGATGGAAGTATTGGTTGTTTTCCAGACGGTTTACAAAGCTCCAGTTGTCGTTTACTTTGCCCGTGAAGATCAGACGGGTACGCAGACGGGCATTGGATTTCTTCCTGTCGTCGGTGCCGGAAGCTTCCAGTTTGTCCTGCGCATAGCTGTAACGGATCTGGCCGGTGATCTTAACGTTGTCGGACTTCTTTTCCAGGGCTGCTACGCGGACGCCCAGGGCATCCAGTTCGTCAGCGAATTCCGCAGCCAGTTTGTCCACGTTGGCGCCCTTTGCCATAGCCTTAGCCACAATCTGGGCCATTTCATAACGGGTCATGAGGCGGTCGCCCTTGAAGGTCGTGTCGCCGTAACCGTCGATGACGCCGGCAGCAGCCAGTTTGGCGACGGAGTCATAAGCCCAGTGACCGGCAGGTACATCGGAGAACGGATTGGCTGCATACGCAGAAGCCGTTACGCCCAGAGCCATAGCCATGGCCAGTACTAAAGATTTTTTCATCGTGTTTTCCTCCTTTGTCAGAAAACGTTTTATTTATTACAAAACGTCCCCCAGGAGAACCACTCTTACAGCTCCATCTTTCTGGTGCGAGTTGCCTAGTTTCCTCTACCCGGATGTCACTATCCAATGATTCTTCTTTCGTACGTTTCGTAATATCGGAGAAAACCGCAGGCAGAAAAGTATATTGCGTTTTATGCACAACTTGACGCTTCCTGCTTGCTTTACTTAAATTTTAGCATGGCGGTATGTTTTTACAAATTCCGATTCGGTATAGACAATCGCAATTCAATACCCTAAAAGTTTTTCAAATTCCCAGGCAGTCCTTGTATTGTTCGTTTCTACAAAGTATCGAAATCTGTATGGCAGACTGGGCAGCCGGTTCGATGAATCATAAAAGGGAGGGCCTGCCGAAGCAGTCCCTCCTGATTGATGAATATGGAATTTTCCCTGCGACAGGTACGATTAGAAGCGCAGCTGGAATTCGGACCAGATGGTCTTTACCTTGTTGCCGGAATCTTCCTTGCTCTTCAGGTCGTAGTACTGGACACTGGCCATCATGTTCTTGGCAACCGTGTAGGAAGCAGCTACCTGATACCCCTTAAAGCCGTCGGATGCAAGGCCGGTTTCGTACAGGTCGGCACTCATGGTGTGCATCTGGGCGGACATGGCCGGCTGGTCGTAGTAGACGGCCTGGAACCCGAAGGAGCCGGGTTTCTTGTAATCAGCACCCCACAGATCCAATACGGCGTACCAGCCGTTGTCGTTGTCTTCTGCATTGGTATGCAGATAGCCGCCGGTCAGGGCAACGTCATCGGTGATGTTGAATTTCAGGCCGGCATTGGTGATTTTGGCCTTGTCTTCATTGAACATCACTTTACCGGCATCGTCGCTGCTGACATACCGGCTGCTGTTTTCATGCTTGAAGGAGACTTCCGTGTAGCCGGCAAAGATATCTGTCGCATGGCCCAGGGCCGTGTTGACATTGATGCCCCAAGCCTTGTCGCTCGGATCATCGTCCGTGTTGTCAAAGGCCTCGGTCACTTTGCCGTAGAAGCCGCTGACCTGGAACTTGTCGCCAAAAGTGGCCTGAACGCCATCCAGCAGGTCATCGTACACCATGCCATCGGCCAGCCACAGGTCCTGGCGGCCGGCACTGATATCGACACCACCCAGGCGACCAGTTAAGTAAGCGTGATTCATCTTGACGTCTTCGTCTTCGCCAGTGTAATCGTTGGCATATTCTTTGTTATCATTGTTGATATGATTACCGTCTTTATGGAAGTACTGGTTGTTTTCCACACGGGCCACATAATCCCAGTTGTCATTCACTTTACCCGTGAAGATCAGACGGGTACGCAGGCGGGCTTTGGAATACTTGGACAGATCCGCCCCGTCCTTGTCGAATTTCTGGTGTTCATAGCTGTAACGGATCTGGCCGGTGATCTTCACATTGTCGGATTTCTTTTCCAGCGCCGCCACACGGACGCCCAAGGCATCCAGCTCGTCCGCAAATTCAGCGGCCAGCTTGTCCACGTTGGCACCCTTTGCCATCGCCTTGGCGACAATCTGCGCCATTTCGTAGCGGGTCATCAGGCGGTCGCCTTTGAAGGTCGTGTCGCCGTAGCCGTCGATAACGCCGGCAGCAGCCAGTTTTGCGATGCTGTCATACGCCCAGTGGCCGGCAGGTACATCGGAGAACGGGTTGGCGGCGTAAGCAGAAGCCGTTACGCCCAGGGCCAAAGCCATGGCCAGTACTAAAGATTTCTTCATGGTGGATTTCTCCCCTCTCAAATTTTTTATTACAAAATCATTGCTGGGGAATCCGTTTCCGAACCCACCCGTTTGGCGCGAGTTGCCTAGTTTCCTCTGCCCGGATTGGTACCGGTCCCTTTTTTCTGTTGCAACGATTTCATAATACGGGACTAAAAGACTAAAAGTTCACAGACTGTACACAATCTGAACTTTTATGGTGTTCATTATATCATAATCCGGACATATAGCAAGATATATGCAGTAAAATATAATTATTATGCTTTTTTGTTACTACCATCCTGTTGAAATGTAACAAAATTTACTTTACCATGTGTTGAAACCCCTTCGTATCGATAAATCTTATTAAAAAATGAAAATTTCTTATGTATTTCCATGCACTTTTTCCCGTTTTGCCATAATTCGGTGACAACTCTTCCCTGTTCCCGTGATATAATAGGTAACAAAATAAACCGCCTGCACCGTACCATCGCCATGAACGGCGCTGCGGCGCGGTACATCGCATCAGGAGAAAAGGGATGGGAAAATGATGGGAACTATGTGGAAAAGAAGCCTGTTGTCCAAAGTGTCGGTACTGACGGCGGCACTGGCTGTGACGACGGGCACGGCGGTCATTGCGCGGCCGGCTTATGCCACGGACTGGGGGTCCGCCGCCGTCGCCATCTTCGAAGTGGGGGCCCAGTATGCCTACCTGAGCCGCCAGGTGCATTACCTGGACAATGAAGGCCGGCACGAGTACATGGACCAGATCAAGGATAAATACGGCGTCAACGGGGATCCGGCGGCCAACGCCATGCTGGACCGCCTTATGGGCCGCCTGAGCGCGTCCATCGCGGCGCAGGAACCCAAATCCACCATCGGCACGCAGCCTTATGAATACTTCGTCAACAACGAGCGGTCCTTCAACGCCTTCTGCACGCTGGGCCACAACGTGAGCGTCAACATCGGCGCGTTCCAGAAGCTGAACTACAATGAAGACGAAATGGCCTTCGTCCTCGGCCACGAACTGGCCCACGGCGAAAAGCACCATCCGGCCAGGGGCGTGACCCGCGGCCTGCCCGTTTCCCTGATTGCGGCCCTGTATGCCAGCCAGAACCCGAACGCGGCATCCTACATCGGCGCCACCCTGCTGAATGCCGTCGGTACGGCCAAACTGGTGACGAAGCCCATGGAATCGCAGGCCGACAAGCTCGGCTTCGACTATGCCGTCGGCGCCGGCTACAACATCGGCGGCGGCGCGGCCCTGTGGCAGCGCATCGTGGAACGCAACGGCAACGGCGGCGGCGGATTCGGCGAACTGTTCAACGACCATCCGCGCAGCATCTCGCGCCGCGACACGTACAGCAAGTGTATCACGAAATGGAGCAACAACAAGGTCAAAGTCGATGCCGGCACGGGCGAAGTGCTGATTCACGGCAAACCCTTCCTGACGCCGGAGGACACGGATTCCATGAGCGGCAAGGAACGGGCCTACCTGATTGCCGGCAACCTGGCCGCCGTGTTCCACAACCCGGACAAGGAACCGGGCGCCGTATCCACCAGCGGCAATGTCCTGATGGTCGGCAGGCAGCCGGTCATGACCTGGGACGGGGTATCCGATCCCGCCGCCGCGCAGGCCCGCCTGACCATCCTGCTGCAGGACAAAGGCCGTGGCGGGGAAGACAAGGATTCCGTTAAAAAAGAAGCCCGAGAGAAAAAGGGGGAAAAAGATAAAAAGGCTGCCCGCGAGGAACGTGTAAAAGCAGAAAAGGCAGGCAAAGAAGCGGCAAAGTGAACGGCCGCAGGAGCAGAAAAGAAGCCGTACTACGGGGAAGAACTTCCGGCAGTACGGCTTTTTCTCATTCCCGGACCGCGTTTGTAAAAGGAACCGTCAGCACCGCAGTTCACAGGATGTTTTCAATTTATCTGCCGTACGGCGGCTCTGCAGACGGTTTTGACAAAAAACCGAACCAATTTGACCACAGTTTTGCAACAACAAAACTCTATACTGAAGCCAGTAAAACGGAATGCGGGAATTTCCCGTAATCCTGCTGTGGAACACGATTCGGCACAGGAAGGCCGGAGGCCGGTCCACGAAGTAAGTAAAGGAGTTGTTTTATATGAAGAAGAACACTGGCTTATTCCTGGCTGCCGTTGCAGCCGCCCTCATTTCCGTCCATGCCGGCCTGCCCGGCCAGGCAGAAGCGGCAGAATCCGCCGCTTTTTCCGCTCCCAAAATGTCCGCCGCCGTCGCGCCGGACCGTACCTCCCTCCTGCCGGCGGGCCAGGCCGTAACACTGGACAGCAGGGACAAGGACAAGTTCCGGAAACCGCCGAAAAAGGACGGCGAATTCCGGAAACCGCCGAAAGAGAACCGGGACAGCCGGAAATACCGCAAGCCGCCCAAAAAGTCGGATAACGAATACCGGAAACCGCCAAAAAAGGAAGCAAAGAAGTACAAGAAGGATAACAAGCAAGAAAACCGCCGTTACCATAAGATGGCGAAACCCAACCGCAGCCCCCGGGCCTGGCATGCCGGCTGGTAAGGCATCCGGGATACACTGGCAAGCGAAAACCCCTGTGACGGTTTTTCCTGCAATAGGCGCGCGCAAGCGCGGCGCCGCAGGAAAAACCTTGTCACAGGGGTTATTTTTACGTTGGGAGTGTACGGCCCTGTTTGTTACCTGGTTTTACGTCCATGGGTGTAAGTCGGCAGCAGCTTCGGCGACAGCGTCTCCGTATGGATGCCGGCCGCCTCGCGTTCTGCAGCGAAAGCGGCCACGTGGTCCAGGCTGAGGGCGCCATGGGTCACGGTCTTCGCCCGGGCCGCCGCCTTTTCGCCGGCGATGCGGCCGAAGACGATGATGTCGAGCAGGCTGTTGCCCATGAGGCGGTTCGTGCCGTGGATGCCGCCTACGGCTTCGCCGGCCACGAAGAGGTCCGGGATTTCCGTCTCGGCGTCCTTGTTGATCAGGATGCCGCCGTTCTGGTAGTGCAGCGTCGGATAGACGAGGATCGGCTCCTTGCGGAGGTCGATGCCGAATTTCTGGTACATGCGCAGCATGCCGGGAATGCGTTTTTCAATGGTCCCTGCGCCGTGCAGCATGTCGATCATGGGCGTGTCGAGCCACAGGGCGACGCCGTCCAGGGCTTTGACGCCGTTGCCGCGGGCCGTGCATTCGCGGATGATGGAGGCCGCCGCTACATCGCGCGTTTCCAGGGGGTTCATGAAGGCCACGCCCTTGCTGTTGACGAGCTGGGCGCCGACGGAGCGCACTTTTTCCGTCACCAGGGCGCCGTAAATCTGGGCCGGGAAAGCGACGCCCGTAGGATGGTACTGGATGGCATCCGCATAAATCAGGCGGGCACCGGCGCGGTAGGCCAGCACGAGTCCGTCCGCCGTGGCGCCGTAATGGTTCGACGTGGGGAATCCCTGGTAATGCAGGCGTCCTGCGCCGCCCGTGGCGAGGATGACCGTCCTGGCCCGGACCACGAGCAGTTCGTTGCTGTCCAGGTCCAGCAGCACGGCGCCGGCCGCTTTGCCTTCAGTATCCTTGATGAGCTCGATGGCCGGCGCATAGTCCAGCACGGGGATTCCCAGGTTCTGCACCTCGTCGCGCAGCACGCGCATGATTTCCGCCCCCGTCACATCCTTGCAGGCATGCATGCGCTTGCGCGACGTGCCGCCGCCGTGGGTCGTGACCATGGTGCCGTCCGCTTCCTTGTCGAACAGCACGCCCAGGCGGCTCAGCCATTCGATGGCCAGGGGCCCGTTTTCAACCAGCTCTTCCAGCAGGTCGGGAATATTCTTGTAATGACCGCCGCCCATGGCGTCCAGATAATGGGTCACCGGCGAATCGTTGGCCTTGTCCGCGGCCTGGATGCCGCCTTCGGCCATCATGGTGTTGGCTTCGCCCATGCGCAGTTTCGTCACGACCAGGACCCCGGCCCCGCCGTTATGGGCCTCAATGGCCGCTGCCGCGCCGGCGCCGCCTCCGCCGATGACGAGGACGTCCGTCTCATAGTCGATGCGCCCCAGGTCCACCTTGACGCCTTCCAGGCGGCTTTTGCCCTCCAGGAGGACCGCCAGTTCGTTCGGCACCTTGGAGCCCTTGCTGGGACCCGTCGACAGGACCGTGAAGCCCTTGGCGCTGTAATCGGGGTGGAATTCTTTCAGCAGCTGGTCCTTCTCTTCCGCCGAGAAACGGGGCAGTTCCTTGTGCAGCCGTTCCGCGCGGGTCGCTTCCACCAGTTTCATGGAATCCAGCATTTCCTGCGTAAATGTGCTCATCTTCTTACCCCCTTATTTCTCGATGACGCGGGCATTGTACATCTTCTGCAGCGCTTCGGCGGGCAGGGCCTTCAGCTTCGCCAGGTCCGCGTCGAATCTGCCGCTTTTGATTTCGGCCACGCGCTCTTCCAGATGCGCGCAGGGCGGCTCGATGTATTTCGCCGTCAGGCGCCGCGCCAGGAGGCCGACGGCGCTGTGCGTGATCTGGGCCGGGCAGCGGGAAGCGCAGATGTTGCAGCCCACGCAGTCAAAGGACAGTTCGGCGCACTTTTTGTAGTCCCCGCGCTGGGCGGCGGCAATGTACTGCATCACGTTCAGTCCCTGGGGGCATCCCTTGGTACAGGTGTTGCAGCCGATGCAGCTGTAGATTTCGGGATACAGGTGGCCGACGATGTTCTCGTCCCGGGACAGCTCGTCCACGTTGTAGCGGCGCTTGTTCACCGGATACGATTCGAGACGGCCGACGCACATGCCTTCTTCCACTTTGGTCTGGCAGGCCAGGGCCACCTTGATTTCCGTTTTCCCCAGCATGCGGTACACCACGGCGCAGGCGCCGCAGAAACCGCTCCGGCAGCCGCAGCCGCGGATCAGCTTGAAGCCGGCGTACTCCATGGCATCCATGATGGTGAGGGATGCCGGCACGGTATATCGTTTACCCAGCAGGGTGACATGTACCATTTCTTCCATGGGAAATCCTCCTCTTGCTCCGGATCAGTATTCGTCCGGCATATCGTCCAGCTCGTCGCACGTAAAGACGGGACCGTCCTTGCAGACGTACTTTTTGCCGATGTTGCAGCGGCCGCATTTGCCGATGCCGCATTTCATGCGCAGCTCCAGCGTCGTAAAGACCTGGTCCTTGCGGAAGCCCATTTCCGTAAGCGCCGCCAGGCACAGTTTGATCATGACGGGCGGCCCGCACAGGCAGACCGTCTTGTCCGGCGTAAAGGCCAGGTCCTTGAGGAACGCCGGCACAAAGCCCACATGCCCCGTCCAGCCTTCTTCCGGACGGTCAATGGTAAGATGTACCCGTACATCCTTATGGCGCGGCCAGTCCTCTGTCAGTTCGCCGTATTTCACAAAATCCTCTTTGCTGCGCGCGCCGTAGACGACGTCGATGGCGCCGTAGTCCCCGCGGTTGTCCAGCATGTAGTTGATGACGCTGCGCAGGGGCGCCATGCCGATGCCGCCGCCGATGAAGAGCATATCCTTGCCCTGCAGGCGTCCCTCCACGGGAAAATGGTTGCCGAAGGGCCCGCGCACGGCGATTTCCTGCCCTTCCTCCATGTTCCCGTCCAGAAAGTCTGTGAGGCGGCCCGTCCGCTTGATGCTGAACTCCAGAAAGGCTTTGTTGGTCGGCGACGACGTAATCGAAAAAATCGCTTCGCCGAGGCCCGGTACGGAGAGGAAGGCGCATTGCCCGGGCAGGTGCTCGAACAGTTTGCCGCCGCCGGGTTTTTCCACCTGGTAGGTGGTGACATCGGCCGTTTCGCGGGTCACCTTCGTAATCACGCCCACGACGGGAATCATACGGTCCTTGTTGCTCATTCCGACCCCTCCTTTGCCGTGTCCGCCAGTTCCGCCGCCAGGGCCCGTTCCACCTTCACGACATTCAGGTTCACGGGGCAGGCCTTCAGGCAGCGCCCGCAGCCGACGCAGGCGAAGGTGCCTTCGTGGTCTTCGGGGAAATAGACGAGTTTGTGCATATAACGCTGGCGGAACCGTTCGAGCCGGCCTTTGCGCGGATTGCCGTGGGGCATCTGCGTAAAGTCGCGGTCCATGCAGCTGTCCCAGCAGCGGTACCGCTCCGTGTCGAAGGGACCCGTCTTTTCATCGCGCACGTCGAAGCAGTGGCACGTGGGGCACACGTAGGTGCAGGTGCAGCAGCCGAGGCACGTCGGCGCCAGCTTTTCCCACACCGGGCTGTGGAACGCCGGCAGCTCCTGCGCCGCCAGGCGTTCGTCGAAATGCAGGCCGTGGAGCGGCAGTTTGTCCCACCGGTCCCGCAGCGCCGCTGCCTGCCGGGCCACGGCGGCAGGCTCCTCCCCTGCGTCTGCGAAGGGCACGCTGCCGCCGAGGGCGTCCGTCAGGGCCTTGCCCTTTTCCGTGCGGGCGTCCCAGTAGAGGCAGCCGTCCGCCGCCCACGTATCCACATCGGCGCCGGGCCGGGCCGGGTCGAGGCCGAAGGTGCGGCAGAAGCAGGTCTCTTCCGGTTCGCTGCAGCCCAGGCCGATGACGGTCAGGCTGTCCCGGCGGGCCTTGTAGTATTCGTCCTGCGGGTCCTGCAGGAACACCTTGTCGAGGACGGCGAAGCCGCGTATATCGCAGGCCCGCACGCCGAAGGCGATGACTTTCCCCTGCGGCAGGGGGGCCGCCTGCAAAGCGAGCCTGCGTCCTTCCTGGCGGAACTCCAACAAAGGTTCCACCTGGGGGAACAAGACATCTTTCGGGGCTTTTACGGTATAGTTCTCCAGATCCGGCTCGCCGGCGGCACCATACCAGGCGAAATCCGTCCGCCCGTTCCGGCGGAAGGGGGCGTACACCCTGCCCTCGCGGGCGAGGGCGCCCAGCAGTTTGTCCAGGTCCGCCAAGTTCAGCTTACGCATGACCGTCCCTCCTGTCCTCATTCCGCACCGCCGTGTCCGGGTCGGGATCGCCGGGGCGGAAGGTGAACTGCGGCGCCGGCGTTTCGGCGTCTTCCCCGGGCTGGTACGGCCCGAAACAGGTGTTGATGTCTTTGGCGAATTTGCCGTTCAGCAGATCCAGGCGGATCCCTTCGGGGCACACGCGCCCGCATTCGCCGCAGCCCGTGCACCGGCCCGCCACGTGGAAGGCGCGGATGACATGGAACAGGGCTTCCTGCGAGGCGTCGGCATAGGCCTTGCCGTCGGCGCCGCTGCCGGGATGGTCGAAAATGCACTGTTCGCAGCTGCAGGCCGGGCACACGTCGCGGCAGGCGTTGCAGCGGATGCACCGCGACAGTTCCTGCTGCCAGAAGGCGAACCGCCCTTCCGGCGTCATGGCCTCGATGGCCTCCACCTCGGCAAAACGGTCTGCCGGTGCCTGCGGCACCGCCTGTTTCGCACCGATTTCCTCATCGGCGATCTTGTAATCATTGCCCTTGCAGGCCAGGCACTTGCGCAGCAGCACGGCGGCCCTGGGCAGGGTCACGGGGCCGCCGGCGCAGGTCACGGCCACGTCGCCGCCCCGGTCCTCGATGGCCACGATGCCGCGGCAGCCCGCCGCGCGGATCTTCCGGATATCCAGCATGCCGCCGCAGGGCGTCCCGACGGCATGGACCAGGTCCCGCCGGATGCGGTGGTCCTTGAGCAGCTGGTTGACGCCGTAGGTGTCACAGGGTTTCAGGAACACGGCGGCCTTTTGCCCTGCCCGGGAGGTCTGGATCAGGTATTTGGCCAGGTTGGCCGGGCAGAAGCAGTCGTACGTCAGTTCCTCCAGTTCCTCTCCCGTGTGGAAGACGGCCGTGGCGTGGTCGTAGGGGAATTCCCCCCGCCGCCAGGCCAGGACGCAGTCCGCCGTACCGTCCTGCAGCAGGGCGGCGGCCTTCTCCCGCATCAATTCCTCTATTTTCTGCATCGCATATCCCTCAGTTTCACATTCTCACCCAAGGACGCAATATGCGCCGTAAACCCGTTCATGACTTCCGCGAACCGCGCGCCTTCCGAGGCGGAGACCCAGGCCACGCGCAGGCGGTCCCTGGCCACGCCCAGGTAGTCGAGCATGCCCATAAGGAGCGTCAGGCGGCGGCGGGTATAATAGTTGCCCGTCATGTAATGGCAGTCGCCGGGATGGCAGCCGCAGAGGATGACGCCGTCGGCGCCTTTCTGGAAGGCCCGCAGCACGAACAGGGGGTTCACCCGTCCGGAACAGGGCACCTTGATGATCTTCACGTTGGCCGGATAGTGTTTGCGCGCCGTTCCGGCGCCGTCGGCGCCGGCGTAGCTGCACCAGTTGCAGCAGAAGGCCACGATCTTCGGTTCGAAGGGGGCCGTGTCCGGCGCGGCGTTCTTCGTTGCTTCGTTTACCAGCATAGGGCATCCACCTCCGCCATGATTTCCTGATTCGAGAACCCTTTCAAGTCCATCGCGCCCGACGGGCAGGCGACGGTGCAGGCGCCGCAGCCCTGGCAGAGGGCCTCGTTGACCACTGCCACAGAACGCTGTTCCTTTTTACCCTCCAGGGTGACGACGGTCTTCTCCACGGCCTCAATGGCGCCGTAGGGGCAGACCTGGACGCAGGACCGGCAGCCGCTGCACACCGTTTCGTTGCACCAGGCCGTGCAGGGATTCGTCAGCAGCTTGTCCTTCGAGAGCAGGCCGATGGCCTTGACGGCCGCCGCCCCTGCCTGGGAGACCGTCTCGGGAATATCCTTCGGCCCCTGGCACATGCCGGACAGGAAGACGCCCGCCGTGGGGCTCTCCACCGGCCGCAGTTTCGGGTGGGCTTCCACGTAGAACCCGTCATTGTCGATGCTGGCCGTCACCAGGCCCGCCACCTTGCGGGCGTCCGGCGAGGCCGTCACGGCCGCCGCCAGGACGATCAGGTCCGGCTCCATTTCAAGCTGGCGGCCGCTGTTCAGGTCGGACGCCGTCAAATGCAGCGTCCCGTCCCTGTGCACATCGACTTTGCCGACGAGGCCGCGGATATAGTGGACGCCGTATTCCTCGACGGCGCGGCGCTGGAATTCATCGAATCCTTTGCCGGGCGTGCGCACGTCAATGTAGAACACGGTCACGTCCGTATCGGGATATTTTTCCCGGATATACATGGCATGCTTGGCGTTGTACATGCAGCAGATCTTGGAGCAGTACGTCTTCCCCCGGCCCGAGGTATCGCGCGAACCGACGCAGCTCACGATGACGACCTGCTTCGGCTGCCGGCCCGTCGAGGGACACACCAGGTGGCCTTCCGTCGGGCCGCCGGCGTTGGTCAGCCGTTCCAGCTGGAGCGACGTGATGATGTCCTTGCTGCGGCCCCAGCCCAGGTCGCCGAAATGCTGCAGATCAAGCAGGTCGAAGCCCGTCGCCAGCACGATGGCGCCGTACTGTTCCGTCACGATTTCATCCTGCTGGGTGTAGTCGATGGCCTTGTTCGGGCACACAAGGGAGCACACGCCGCACTTGCCCGTCTGGAACCTGAGGCAGTGCGCCCGGTCGATGACGGGCACCTTGGGGATGGCCTGGGCAAAGGGGATGTAGATGGCCCCGCGCTTGCGCAGGCCGGCATCGAACTCGCTGCCGGCCTGGCGGGACGGACACTTGGTGGTGCAGATGCCGCAGCCGCTGCAGATGTCGGCCTTGACGCTGCGTGCCTTTTTGCGGATGTCGGCCTCGAACTGGCCGACGAAGCCGCGGACCGCTTCCACTTCGCTGTAGGTGAAGATGCGGATGTTGGGATGCTGGGCCGCGTCCACCATCTTCGGGGTCAGGATGCAGGCTGAGCAGTCCAGGGTCGGGAAGGTCTTGTCCAGCTGGGCCATTTTGCCGCCGATGGACGGTTCCTTTTCGACGATGTCCACGGGATACCCCGCGTCGGCGATGTCGAGGGCCGTCTCAATGCCCGCGATGCCGCCGCCGAGGACGAGGGCCCGTTTCACGACGGCGCTCTCGCCCGGCTGGAGCGGTGTGTCCAGCTGCACTTTGGCCACGGCCGCCTTCAGGAGGGCGACGGCCTTCTGTGTCGCCTGTTCCCGGTCTTTCAGGATCCAGGCACATTGCTCGCGGATGTTCGCGATTTCCACCTGGTAGGGATTGACGCCGCACCGTTCTGCGCAGGTACGGAAGGTCTTTTCATGCATACGGGGCGAGCAGGAGCATACGACGATACGGTTGAGCCCGTATTGCCGCACAGCGTCGGCAATCAGCTGCTGGCCCTGTTCGGAACACATGTATCTATAATCGGCGGCAAAGGCCACACCGGGAATTCCTTGCGCGGCGGCAACGACACGGGCGACGTCGACGGTGGCGGCAATGTTACTGCCGCACCAGCATACAAATACGCCTATCTTTTGCACATTCGTTCCCTCCTGTCATTTGCTGAACTTGCGGTAAGCGGCCACAATGGCCTGCTGCGGCATACCGGGGTCCAGTTCCGCTACTTCTTCCGCCGTCAGGACCGGCGCGCCGGCCGGCCGGATGGAAAGGAGCCGGGCCGCCTCCATGACGCCGGCCGGATTGAGGCCCCGCGGGCAGCGTGTCTCGCAGGCAAAGCACGAGAGGCAGTCCCACGGGGAGGCAGCGGCCAGCACAACGGACGCGCGGCCGTTCTTCAGTTCCCACATCATGCGGCTCGGTACCAGGTCCATATGTTGCGCCATGGGGCAGTTGGCCGTGCAGCGGCCGCACTGGATGCAGCGTTTCACGTCCGTGTCCGCCAGTTCGAGGAGCTGGGCCGTCAGGTCCGCTTCCTTTTCGGGAGTCAGGCGGCCGGTGTTGCAAAGATCCGTTTTCGGTCCCGTTCCGGTCATTGCACGTCACCTCCTGTCGCAAGGCCCAGGGCCCGGGCCAGCAGTTCCGTAAAGTATGTGACGGGGACCTGCTGTTCCGCCGCCGCGTTGTGGACCAGGTTATAGGCGCACAACGGGCAGGCCGTCAGCAGTTCTTCCGCCCCGCCGTCCCTGGCGCTGGCCAGGATACGCCCCACCATTTCCCTGCAGTAGTCCCGGTTGGTCACGGCCAGATAGCTGCCACAGCACTCATTGCGCATGTCGTACACGACGGGCGTGGCTCCCAGGGCGCGGAGGAAGTCTTCGAGAATCGCCGGGGACTCGGGGTCGTCCAGGGCCATCACCTTGCCCGGGCGCAGGAGCATGCAGCCGTAGTAGGCGCCGATGCGCCGTCCTGCCAGGGGATGGGTCACGAGGGACGCCAGGCGGTTCCAGCCCACGTGGTCCCGCAGTACTTCCAGAAAGTGGAGTACCTTGGTTTCCCCGTGATAGGGCTTTTCCAGGGCCAGATAGTTGTTGATTTTGTCCCGGATTGGGTAAACGGCAGCCATATCGTCGTTCACCCGCTTCAAAACATGGTAGCAGGCACTGCACAGGGCGACCAGTGTGCCGCCGTTGTCGCGGGCCGCCGTCAGGGCACGCACGGCCCCCAGGCGTTCGCCGACCGCGTCGGGCGCCTGGGGATAGACGGCGCCGCAGCACTGCCACTCCGGCAGTTCCACCAGGGGGAAGCCCAGCCTTTCGGCGCACCGCCGCGCCGTCCGGTCCAGGGCCCGGGCATTGGTGGACAGGGTACAGCCCGGGTAGTAATTGTAGATCATGGTAACACCTCTTTATGATTCCACCGCGGTTGCCGCGTCATTTCTTTTTGAACTTGATCTTTTTGACCAGGCTGCCCTGGCTTTTGAGCCACATGGAGACGCCCTGTTCGCCGTACACTTCGGCGCTCACCCAGGCGCCTTCGCCGTCCTTGTCCTGCTTGACGACGCGGGCCGTCGGCAGGCGGTCGAGCACGGCCTCCAGGGCCGACGAGGCACACCAGAACGAAACCTCCGTCAAATCGCCCGTGAACATGAACTGGACGCGTTTGCGGAACTCGCCTTCCTTGAAGCGCTTGGCGTAGGGCGCCTCGAAATGGCGTCCCACCGGGCGGAACGCGACGATGCGGTCCAGGCGGTAGCCGATGGGGAACTTCTGCCTGACCTGCTTGCGCGTCGCCACCTCGTCCTGTTCGTCGAAATAGGCGAGGATGTAGAAGTAGTAGCTGTCGGAAAGGATGCCGACGGGTTTCACGAGCCGCCGTACGGTCCGGCCGTCGCTGTGCCGCCGGTACTCCATCTCGAGGACCTGCTGCTGGGCCACCATGCGCCCCATTTCCCAGAGGCGGTGGATCAGTTCCTGATGGTGCCGCGGTTCCACGTACAGGGCCTGTTCGTTCAGGATCAGGTCGCGCATGCGTTTCCGGTCGCTCAGGGGGAAGCAGCAGTCTTCCAGCTTCCTGAGCAGCGTATCCAGTTCCTTCTTCGTCAGGGAACGGCTTTCGAACAGGATTTTCGCAATCGTGTAGGCCTCGCTGCTCGTGAACGAAGACACGATGGGCGGCTGGATGGTGATGGTGCCGTCGTCCTTGTTTAAGACCAGCGTGCGGTCCAGGCCCCACTCGGGCCGCTCTTCGGCCAGCAGGTCGCGGATATCCCGGAAATCGCGCTGTATCGTCCGTTCCGAAACGCCGAAGCGGTCCGCCAGTTCCCGTTTGCTGACCGGTTTGCCCGCCGCCAGCTGGGAATAGATGTATAACGTCCTGTCCATGGAAATGACCCCTTTCTGTCCCACAGTCATTCTGCATACTGTATACTTATTATTTTATTATAAACGGGGTTAAGTTACAATGCTTGTCAGTGCAAGTTCGTCAAAATATGGTAAAATATAAGGACAATACGGAAAATCCATTCTTTACGATAGAAAGGCAGGTTTTACATATGGCCGGTAAGAGCGGTGCTGCCGCTGCCTGGCTGGAACTGATCGGCAAGAGCAGGCTCCAGACGTTCCAGGATAATTTCGCCAGGGCGTTCAACGTCGCCGTCAACATCCACGACCTGAACGGACAGCCCCTGACCGTGTGGGCCCAGCGGCCCATGTTCTGCTTTGCCATCCGCCAGGAACACCGGGAGCAGTGTGACGCGAACTTCCGGGAGGACCTGGCTCGCGTGCGGGAAGGGGAAACCTTCATCCACGTCTGCCCCTTCGGCATTGCGCGCATGTACATTCCCATCCTGTTCCAGAACAAACCCGTGGCTTACGCCGTCGTCAGCGGCGTGTGCTATCCGGAAAGCCTGATTCCCCCGGCCCTGCGGGAAAAGTTCCACGTGACCGTCTGCACCCGCGAAGAGGCGCAGAACCTGCTGCGCTTCCTCGACAGCGCCCTGCGGCTTTTGAACTTCAACCTGTCGGCCCTGCACGGCCTCGACCGCTTCGCCCCGTCCGGCGAAGACTCCCAGGACACGTCGCAGCCGCGCCGGGACAACCGCATCAGCCGCCGCGAAATGGACATCGTGCGCCTCGTCTGCAAAGGCATGAGCAACAAGCAGATCGGCACGGCCCTGGCCATTTCCGAAACGACCGTGAAGACGCACATCAGCAACATCCTCGCCAAACTGAACCTGCACGACCGCACGCAGATCGCCATGCATTTCTATGAGAAGGGCCTGGACGACGCGGCGGCAGAAGATACCAAAGGGTGACCGGCATGGACCTGCACGACGACCGACTCAAACGCATCGACCAGCCGCATAAACTGCGCCGGCTGGTGTCCGCCCTCCTGGACGAGGGCAGCGCGGCCCTCACGTCGCACCTGCTGCTCACCATCGTCCTCTTCATGCTGATTCCGTCGCTGTTGATCACGGCTTTCTCCAACCGCTACCTGACGCTCAAGTTCCAGGAAAACCAGGACCAGTACCTGCAGTCCACGCTGGCCATCGCCCTCAGCGAAATGCAGCAGCGTCAGCTGGATATCCGCAAAGCCGCCGGCGTCCTCGTCGGCGAAACGGACACGCAGCAGGCCCTGGCATCCGGCAACACGCGGAGCCTGAAACAGAAGATCGCCTTGCTCCAGAACCAATTCGACAAGGTGGACTACGCCGTCATCCTGGACCGGGACAACCACATCGTGGCCCAGTCCAGCACGAACCTGCGCTATAAGGAAGACGGGGACCTGGCCGCCATCAGCCGCATGGCCCAGGACGGAAAGAAAGCCTTGTCTTCCAATGAAACGATGCCCCTGACCGACCTGTTCGGCGAGGGCAGCGAGGACTACCGTAAATTCGCCGCCCGGCTGGAACAGAGCATGCGCGGCCGTACGGGTCCCCTGCCCCAGGCCCTGTGCGAAGTCACGGCCGTCCCGATCCTGCGCAACGCGGGCAGCCACGACTGCCTCGGCAGCCTCGTGCTCGTGGGCATCAGCAACAGCGATTATTACTTTCCCGATTACATCGCCTCCCGCGCGACGGACGGGTTCCTCGTCCTGACCGTGGACGGCGTCCACGTTTCCACGAAATCAACCGTCGGCGAAGACCAGAGCGGGATCATCGGCACCACGTCCCAGCGCCTGTCCGCCGAATACCGGGGCCAGGACGGCCGCTACGGCGGGCGCCTCGTCATGGACGGCGTCCCCTATGTGTTCGCCGACCAGCCCCTGAAAAACCGCAACGGCGAAGTCGTCGGCTACATCAGCTTCGGGCTGCCGGAAGCGCGGTTCTCCGACATCGTATCCGACAGCCGCAACCTGAGCCTGATTCTGGCCGCTGTCTGCGTCCTCTGCTTCGCCCCCCTGGTGTGGCTCGTCCACACGCGCCTCCAGCGCGACCGCGCCGCCCTGGAGCTGCAGGTGAAGCTGCGCACGCGGGAGTTGGAAAGCACGGTCCGCGAACTGCAGGACCTGAACCAGACGAAGACCGAGTTCCTGTCCAACATGTCCCACGAACTGCGCACGCCCCTTTCCGTCATCATCAACGCCTGCGACTTCCTTAAAGGAGGCTACGGTGGTCCCTTGACGGAAAAACAGTTACGCTACATCAACGATGCTTCGGAGTGCGGCAGCCACCTGCTCACCCTGATTAACGACCTGCTTGACATGACCCGCCTCAACGCGGGGCGCAAGCAGTTCCATCCCATGCGCATGCCCCTGGCCGAGCTGGTCCGCGGCTGCGTGTACGAAATGCGGTCCTTCCGGCCGGACGGCAACATCAGCCTGGAGTGCTTCTTCGACCCGGCTGATTTCGCGGTCTACGCCGACCCGCAGCTGCTGCGGCAGATCCTCTACAACCTGCTGTCGAACGCCATCAAGTTTTCCCCTGCCGGCGGCCGCGTGCAGGTCTTCTGCAAAGAGAACCGCGAAGCCGGCATGGCCCACATCACGGTCCGCGACGAAGGCATCGGCATCGCGCCGGAAAACCTGGAGCGCATCTTCCGCGAATTCGAACAGATCGACAACCCCCTGACGAAGCAGTATCCGGGCACCGGCCTGGGCCTGCCCATCGTCAAGAAGATGGTGGAACTGCACGGCGGGCGCGTCACCGTAAAGAGCGAACCGGGCAAAGGGTCCGCCTTTACGTTTTCGCTGCCCCTGGAAGCGCCGGAGAAACAGCCGGACGAGCTTCCGCAATCCTGACCCAAGGAGGATTCCAATTGGCAAAAATTTTGGTAGTAGACGACAATTCCCAGTTGAACAGCATGCTGAAAGATGTGCTGGAAAGCTGGGATTACACGGTCCTGTTATCGGAAGACGGCTTTTCCTGCCTCGACCTGGCCCGCAAGGAGAAGCCCGACGTCATCCTGCTGGATATCATGCTCCGCGGCCTGTCGGGCTACGAAGTCTGCAGCGAATTGAAGAAGGACCCCTGCACGCGGGAGACGGCGGTCATCATGATGACGGCCCTGTCCGATGTGCAGAGCCGCATCCACGGCTACAGCGTCGGCGCCGACGTCTTCCTCACGAAGCCCATCAACTACGATGAGATCCACGTCATCATCGCCCAGTGCCTGCAGCGCAGGCAGCGCCACCAGAGCATGGAGTCGCGTTATGCCGTGGCGGAGACCCTGAACTATATCTTCACCATGGTGACGGGCCGCCCGACGCCCATCAACGCCACGAAGCTCGTCTACTGCAACAAGCTGCTCCAGTCCCTCCACTGGACGCCGGAAGAAGAGGAAAAGGCGCGCATCGCTTCCATGCTGGTGCCCATCAAGCCCCTGTTCCACGAGGCGGACTACGGTCTGGAACAGCTGCTGGCGGCCATCGAGCCTTTGAAGATGTCCGCCTGGCTCACGCCGACCATCCGCTTTCTGGCCGCCCCGCCGGACGAACGGGACAAGTTCCTGCCCGGCCTGGAAGCGCAGCAGTGCGAAAAGCCGGCCTTCCTGGCCCTGCTCGTCGCCCATTACATCACCCTGTACAATGAAAACGACGGCGACCGCCGCAAGATTCTCGAAATCCTGCGCCAGGAAACGGCCGCCTACCATTACGATGAGGAAATCTTCCACAAGCTGACGGAACTCATCAACGCCGAAATCGTCCTCGAGACCATCGGCTGATACGGAAAAAACGAAACCCTCATGCCAGATCCGCTGTGGTTGCGCAGCGAACCGGCATGAGGGTTGATTTTTTATAGGGTTTTATATGGTTTTTACTGTTTCAGGATCGTCCAGCCATCTTCCTGCACGACCTTGCCCTGCTTCATCAGGTGGCCCAGGGCGCGCTTGAAGGCGGCTTTGGAAATGCCGAACTTGGACTTGATGATTTCCACGGGCGTGTCGTCGCAATACGGCATGCGGCCGTTGCGGGACGTCAGTTCCGCCAGGATCTTTTCCGCGTCGTCCAGCATGGCGTTCTCCTTCTGCTTGCGCAGGGACACGTCCACGTGACCGTCCGTGCGGATGTAGGTGATGCGGGCTGTCACTTCTTCACCGTAGCTCAGGTACCGTTTCGGGTCGGCTTCGCTGCGGTGCAGGAAGGCAATATGGCGGTCCTTCGTGAAGAGGAAGAACCCGTCCCGCGTGATGTTGTAGATGGTGCCGGTGATGGCGTCGCCGACTTTCTGGTCCGTCACGGGCCGGCAGAGGCGCGCCATGTCCTTGTCGACGCGCATGGTCACGGCCGGGCGGCCGCTCTTGTCCCGGTACAGGCGGACCCAGACGAACTGGCCCGGATGCACCCGGCCCTGCATTTCCGTGTAGGGCAGAAAGACACCCCGTTCCGCGCCGATGTCGACGAAGCCGCCGTCGCGGGTCACGCTCAGGACCTTCACATAGCCGAGCTGGCCTTCGTGCATCTTCGGCAGCTTCATGCTGGCCGTCAGGCGGCGGTGCGGATCCAGATACAGGTAGACCTTGACTTCGTCCCCCACCTGGACCGGTGTGGTCTGCTGCATCCGGTGCAGCAAAATGTCATCCGACGTATTGCCCGTTCCGGCGTCCAGGAAGGCTCCCATTTCGTTGACGCGGACGGCCTTCAGGGTCACCACGTCGCCGGGGCGGTACTGCCGTGCCGTCGTTTCCTTGTTCGTTTCCACTCTGTTCCTCCGGGCGCTCAGTGCGCGCTCTCTTCCGCGGGGCTCTGGAAGGCTTCGCTGGGCGCGTCGGCCCAGAGCTGTTCCAGATTATAGAAATCCCGTTCCTCTTCCAGGAAGATATGGACGACGACATCGCCGTAATCCAGCAGGATCCAGCGGCCCTCGCTATAGCCTTCCTTGTGTTTGCAGAACACGTCCGCCTCGGCCATCTTATCCTCGATTTCGTCGGCAATGGCTTTGACCAGCGTCGTGTTGTTGGCGCTGACGATGACGTAGTAGTCCGTCAGATAGGACAGTCCGTTCATGTTCAGCAGTAAGATGTCTTTGCCTTTTTTCGCATCGGCGAGCGCAGCGATTTTCTGCGCCAGTTCCTTCGCGGTCCATTCCATAAAGCGAAAATTCCTCCTGATTCTTGTTCACTCACTGTGTGGTTCCTGCCGGTCCGCGGTCAGCCGCGGCTGTTCTGCCGGGAACTGCCCTGGCCGGAGGAAGATTTTTTCGGGGCGGCCTGCCGGGTCGTGGTCCGCTTTTTCTGCGTGGCCGCCGTGCTGCCGCTCTTGGTCTGCGTCTTGTTGGCCGAAGCCTTCGTTGTCTTGTTCGGCACGGCTTTCGGCGTCGTTTCGGGGACGAATTCCTCCAGACCGCTGTCATCCTTGGCAGTCATGAAGGGGATATCGACCTCTTTCAGGGATTTTTCGATGTCCGCCCGCTTGGCCAGCCAGTAGCTGGTGCCGGAGGGGGCATCGTAGAAGTTGCCGTAGAGCATGCCCGAGCGGATCTTGTTGTCCGACAGGATGTTGTAGCTGCGCACGGCCTTCAGGGTCGTTACCGTCGTCATATCCGTTTCCACGTACTTCTGGATGGTGGAAATAATGGACGGGATCTTCGTGATGTTTTCCACGGAGAACATCTGCAGGCCCAGGGCCTTCAGGAATTTCTGCTGCCGCTGCACGCGCCCGATGTCCCCCAGCTCGTCGGACCGGAAACGGACATACTGGCCGCTCCGCTTGCCGTCCAGGTGCTGGTACCCGTGTTTGATGTCGATGACCAGGTTGGCGTAAGGATCCTCGTAATGCATGTCCTTGTCGACATACAGGTCCACGCCGCCGATGATGTTCATGACCTCGATGAAGCCCTGCCAGTTGACGAGGGCGTAGTAGTGGATGGGGATGCGCAGCAGGTTCGCCACGGTCTGCTTGGCCATGGCCACCCCGCCATAGGCGTAGGCCGCGTTGATCTTGTCGTATCCCTTGTGCCCGGGCAGACGCACCATGGTGTCGCGCGGGATGGAGATCATGGAGATCTTGTGCTCGTCCGGGTCGAAGCTCAGGACGACGATGGCGTCGGTCCGTTTCGGTTCCGACTTCGCCGCTTCGCTGTCGCCGTCGTCGATGCCGAGCAGCAGGACGTTGATGCGCTTGTTCAGGACCTCGTCCTTGCCGATCTTGTCCGTCGCGGCCGCCGTGTTGGCCTGCGGGGCGTTGATGAGGTGGGTGTAGGCCCACACGGCACCCCAGAACATGGTGGTCATGAGGATGGCCATCACGATCAGCAGGGCGAAGACACGTCCCCAGCGCAGGCGGCGTTTGCGCCGCTGCGGCCGCCGGTGCTGTACCGGCACGCGGGAATCTTCTTTGTTATCCGTCATTTGGCTTGTTCCTTCTTTGCCTTGAATTGGGCGGCCAGCTGGTTGTATCCGGCGACCGCGTCAGGATGAATGAGCAGGTCCTGCGCAAGCAGGTATTCCATCGTGTTCTTATACGCGAGCAGCATGGCCTTGTCCAGGTCCTTGCGGCACAGGCTGCGCAGTTCGTCCACGCCGGGAAAGTCCCGGGCCGGCTCGATCATGTCGGCCAGAAAGACGATCTTGGCGGTCTGCGTCATGTCCGGTCCGCCCGTCGTATGCAGGCGGATGGCGTCCAGGACTTCGGGGTCCGTGACGCCGTACTTGTGCTCCGCGTACCAGGCCCCCAGCATGGGGTGCGCCAGGATCGGCTGGGCACACACGACCCGGTCCGGCTTGAGCCCCAGTTCCGCGGCCTTTTGCGGGCCTTCCGGCGTCGGTACTTCGCGCCCGCAATCGTGCAGCAGGGCCGCCACGGCGACCTTGTCCCGGTCGGCGTCAAAGCGGTCCGCCAGTTTCAGCGCTTCGTCGAAAACCGCGCAGGAATGGCGGAAGCGTTTCGGTTTCAGGGACTGCTGCAGCAGATCCCGCATTGCATCTATCGTCATGAATCGTTACTCTCTTTTCTTTTGGCCTGCGGCACCTGTTTCAGCGCCGTCGTCTTCCGCCGCCTCAGCGGGCCAGCGGTACAGGCCTTTTTCCGCGATATAGCGTTCCACCGCCGCGGGCACCATGCCGCGGATGGGCAGGCCCCGGCGCACACGGTCCCGGATTTCCGTCGACGAGACCGCCGTTTCCGGTACATCGGCATAGACAACGCGGTCCCGCACCCAGCTCCCGAATTGCCGCTCCAGGAGATGTATCCCTTCCCGGGGCCGGTAACCAGGCCGGGCGGCCACGACGAAGCGGACCAGGCGGAGCAGGTCCTCGGCGCGGTACCACGTGCCGAGCTGTTCCAGGGAATCTTCGCCGATGATCAGGGCCAGGTCGGCATCGGGCCGGCGGTCCTGCAGCAGCCGGACGAGGTCGTACGTGTAGGACAAGCCGCCCCGCTCGTATTCGAGGCTGCTCGCCATAAAGTACGGATAAGGTGCCACGGCCAGGCGGACCATGGCCAGCCGGTCCTCCGGCGAGGCGAAACGGTGCCGGTACTGCTTGTGCGGCGGATTCAGTGCAGGCAGGAACAGGACCCGGTCGAATTCCAGCTGCCGCTGCACCGCGTCGGCGATGCGCAGGTGGCCTTCGTGAATCGGGTCATACGTACCGCCCATGATGGCCAGACGTTCCATGCCCCTTCCCCCCTTGAAGCGCCGCGCCGGACGGCCTTGCTGCACCGTCCGTGCGTACGGGCTCACGCTATTTTAGGCGTATATAATATTATACCAACGGGCGGGCTCATTTGCAAACAGGAACGGAGGAAATCGCCAGGCGATTTTTCGGTTTCACCGCGTGGCCCACCAGAGCAGTCCCTCGATGGCCAGGAAAAGGACCAGCAGGGCCAGCAGGAACAGGCCGCGGTCCTTTAAATCAAAAACAGTTTTAGGCCTTCCCAGAAATTCCGAGAAGGCCTGACAGAAATCCTTTATCTTTTGGACGGTGCCGCGGTGCCGCGGCGGACGGGAATCCCTTCCGCCGGAAAGCGGCTGCGTCGTGTCGCGCATTGCTTCATGCGCCTCCCTTATGCAGATACCTTATTCATAGCGCAGGGCGTCGATGGGGTCGAGCAGGGCGGCTTTGCGGGCCGGATAGAGGCCGAAGAACACGCCGATGCCGACGGAGAAGACGACGGAAATGATGACGATGGGGATGGAGACGACGGTCTTCCAACCGGCCACGGCACTGATGACGTAGCTGGCGCCGACGCCGAGGACGACGCCCAAAATGCCGCCGATGACGCCGATGACCGCCGATTCAATCAGGAACTGGAGCAGGATATCGTGATACGTGGCTCCCAGTGCTTTGCGGATGCCGATTTCCCGCGTCCGTTCCGTCACGGATACGAGCATGATGTTCATGATGCCGATGCCGCCGACCAGGAGGCTGATGGCGGCGATGCAGCCGAGCAGCATGGTGATCGTGTTGGCCGTGCTCATCATGGTGTCCATGAGGGCCGACAGGTTGCGCACCGTAAAGTCGTCGTAGTCATTGTTCCGGATACGGTGGCGGATGCGGAGCAGGTTCTCCACCTGGGCCTGCACGTCGTCCACCGTGTTCTCGTTTTCCGCCTGGATGGTGATGCTGCGGATGTAGGTGATGCCCATGATACGGCGCTGGGCCGTCGTCAGGGGCACAATGACGATATCGTCCTGGTCCTGGCCGTTGGCGGACTGGCCCTTTTCCTCCAGCACGCCGACCACCTTGAACGGAGCCGAGTTGATACGGATCATCTTGCCGATGGGGTTGCCTTCGGGGAACAGGTTTTCCACGATGGTCTGGCCGATGACGCAGTTACGCGCGGAACTGCTCATGTCGCGGTCATTGATGTTGCGGCCTTCCGCGATGGTATAATCGCGGATGGCCAGGATGTTGGCCGTCGTGCCCAGCACCATGGAATACCAGTTCTGGTTGCCCACGACCAGCTGGTATGTGGACTGTACCATGGGCGCCACGTACTTGATGCCCGTGACGTTCTTCTCGATGGCCTTGGCGTCGTCGTACGTGAGGCGCGCGCCCGAGCCGGACTGGATGCGGGCGCCCGTCGCCGTGCGTCCGCCGGACATGACGATCAGCAGGTTGCTGCCGAGGCGGGAGATGTTGTCCTTGATTTGTTCTTTTACGCCGAAGCCCAGGCTGACCATGGCGATGACGGCGCCGACACCGATGATGATGCCCAGCAGGGTCAGCAGGGTGCGCAGCTTGTTGCCGATCATGCCGTCGATGGCCATCTTGATCGACTCATTGAACATAATCCTGTACCAGCCTTTCGTCGCTGTTCAAGTGCCCGTCGCGCATGACGAGGATGCGTTTCGTCTGGCGGCCGATATCCGGTTCGTGGGTGACCATGACCAGCGTTCGGCCCTCCGCGTTCAGGGACTTGAAGATATCCATGATTTCATAACTCGATTTCGTATCCAGGTTGCCCGTCGGTTCGTCGGCCATAACGATGGCCGGGTCGTTGATGAGGGCCCGGGCGATGGCCACGCGCTGCCGCTGGCCGCCGGACATTTCCATGGGCTTGTGGTCCAGGCGTTCGCCCAGTCCCACGTTTTCCAGGGCCTTGCGGGCCCGTTCCATGCGTTCCTCTTCGCTCACGCCCGCATAGACCAGAGGCAGGGCCACGTTCTCCTGGGCCGTCAGTTTCGACAGCAGGTTGAAGTTCTGGAACACGAAACCAATCTTCTTATTGCGTGTCTTGGCGAGTTCGTCGTCACTGAGGCTGGCGACTTCGCGCCCGTCCAGGTAATACTCGCCGCTCGTGGGCCGGTCCAGGCAGCCCAGAATATTCATCATCGTCGATTTGCCGCTGCCCGAAGGGCCCATGATGGCGACGAAGTCCCCCTCTTCCACGCTGAAGTTCACGTGGTCCAGGGCGTTGAGGACCGTATCGCCCATGACGAAGGTCTTGACGATGTCTTTCAATACGATTACGTCAGCCACGGTGCTCTCCCCCTTTTTTACATCGGAGGACCGGCAGGACGGCTCGAGTTGGTCTGTTTCGACGTCAGCTGTTTCACGACCAGCTTATCGCCCTCTTTGAGGCCGTCGGCCGTTACTTCGACGTTTTCGTCGCCCGACAGGCCGAGCTGGACGGTGACCTTGGTTTCCTTCTTCGTGGCTTCGTCGTACTTTTTCACGTACGGTTCGCCGCCGTCATAGAAAATGCAGTTCAGCGGGACGTTCAGGACATCTTCCTTCTGGCTGATGATGATGTTCGAACGGGCCGTCATGGTCGGGAACAGTTTGCCCTGCGAGTTGGCCACGTCGATGTAGACCTTGTAGTACACCACGTTGTTCGTCGTCGTGGCACTGCGCGAAATGAGGCGTACCGTGCCCGTGAAGGTTTCGTTGGCGAAGGAGTCGACCGTGAATTCCACTTGCTGGCCGACGCGCACCTGGCCTACGTCGGATTCGTCGACCATGGCCTCGATCTGCATTTTATCCAGGTTGGCGATGGACATGATGACCTGCGGCGTGCTGATACCGGAGCTGATGGTCTGGCCGACCGGCGTCGGTTTGCCGATGACGTAGCCGTCGATGGGCGAATAGATGTTGGTATCGTTCGTGTTGGCCACGGCCGCGTCGTAAGCGGCCTTGGCGACTTTGTAGTTCATGAGGGCCGTGTCATAGGTCTGCTGCGCGATAGCGCCGCGGTCCAGCAGGGCCTGGTCACGGTTGAGCGTCAGGAGGCAGTCCTCCATCTGCGCCTTTTTCTGCAGTTCCGTCTGTTTCAGCGACGTCTCGTCCAGTTTGACGAGGAGCTGGCCCGCCGTGACATGGTCGTTTTCGGCCACATTGACCTGCACGATACGGCCCGTGATTTTGGAGCTGATATCGACGTTGTCGATGGCGCTCAGGCTGCCTGTGGCCGAAACGGTCTTGCGCAGCTCGCCGTACTGCACGGCAGCGGTCTTAACCGTCTTCGCCCCGGCCGCCTGTTTCGCCTTGTAGTACCGGTAGCCGCCGAAGCAGCCCGCCGCCACCACCAGTACCAGGATCAGCAGGAGCAGATGGTCTTTGATGAATTTCATGTCTCCGTTACCCCCTGTTTACAACGTTCCGTTCCGGTCACATAAGATGCCGCAGCCCTTTCTGCCCGGAAAGGCTCCGGAAGGGCCGCGGCACGACCGGCAGAACCGGTATACCTTTCGTATATAGCGCATTGTACCAAGGATTTATGACATTTCTATGGCTGTCCTATGGCATTTTGCGTGCAATGCAATCTTCAGGCCTGCTTCAGGTAACGGTCCCGCAGCTCGTCCCGCATGGCATCGCGGAGACCGATGACGTTCTGCAGGTATCCCAGGGGACTGCCGCCGAGGCGGATCATTTCCTCGCGGGCCGCTTCCAGGTAGGACGCGTCGGCCAGGTACAGGGCCCGTACCACGTCGTGGGCCCGGGTGTTCTGGTGCTGCGGCGGCAGGCGGTGCAGGCGCCGTTCCATGTTTTCCTTCACGCGGCGGTTCGTCATCATGTAGTCCAGGGCGACCGTGTTCCACGGCACGCCCAGCGCCGTCAGGATGAGGGCCGTCAAAATGCCCGTGCGGTCCTTGCCGCCGTTGCAGTGGTAGAGGACGGAGCCCACCGTGTGCGTGAGCAAAATGTCGAAGACGCGCCGGATGGTGTTCTGGGCCTGTTCGCTCGTAATGAGTTTGCGGTACACGTCGACCATGTACTTCCCCGCGGAATAGCCGGGCTGCCCCGTCTGTTCGATGAGGGCGTCCAGGATGCCCTGCTTGCCGCTCCCCGTGCCGCTCACGCCGGAAAAGCCGAGCTGGCTTTCGTTCAGCATGGGCAGGCGGTAGTATTCGACGATGCCCCACTGGGGGTCGGGGTTCTGTTCCGATTCCACACTGCTGCGCAGGTCCACGATGGTGCGCACGCGGCACGGTCCCAACAGGACCGTCGCGTCTTCCACCGTCACCTGGGTGAGGCGGCCGCTGCGGATCAGCCGGTGCGGCTTGACGGTACGCTTGTCTTCGGTTTCCGTGCCGCCCAAATCGCGCGTGTTGGCCTGTTTTTCCAGTTCGATGTCGATCATGGCCGCACCTGCCCGTCCCCGCTGATGAGGTACTTGTAGGTCGTCAGTTCGGGCAGCGCCATAGGTCCGCGGGCATGCAGCTTCTGCGTGCTGATGCCGATTTCGGCCCCGAAGCCGAACTGGAAGCCGTCCGTGAAGCGCGTCGAAGCGTTCACGTAGACACAGGCCGCGTCCACCGCCTGCTGGAAGCGGCGGGCATTGGCGTAATCTTCCGTCACGATGCATTCGCTGTGTTTCGTGCTGTACCGGGCGATGTGTTCCAGCGCCTCGTCCAGGCTGTCCACCACTTTGACGGAAAGGCGCAGGTCGTTGTATTCCGTGGCCCAGTCCGCGTCCGTGGCAGGCTGTACCTTGTCGTTGACGGCCTGTACCGTTTCGTCGCCGATGACCGTGACGCCGTGTTCCTGCAGGGTCTTGACGATGCGGGGCAGGAAGGTGTCCGCCGCGGCGCGGTGCATGAGCAGCGTCTCCATGGCGTTGCACGTGGAAGGCCGCTGGGTCTTGGCGTTGACGATGATGCGTTCGGCCATGTCGAAGTCAGCGCTGGCATCCACAAAGGTGTGGCATACGCCGACGCCGGTCTGGATGACGGGTACCGTGGCATTGGCCATGACGGCGTTGATGAGGCGGGCGCTGCCGCGGGGAATCACGACGTCCACCAGGCCGTTGAGCCGGACCAGTTCCGTGACGGCCGCGTGATCCGTGCTCGTGATGAACTGCACGCTGCCCGCGGGAACGCCGGCCTGTTCCGCCGCTTCGCGCAGGACGCGGGCGATTTCCGTGTTGGAGCGGATGGCTTCACTGCCGCCCTTGAGGATAACGGCATTCCCCGATTTCAGGCAGAGGCCGATGGCGTCCGCCGTCACGTTGGGCCGGGCTTCGTAGACGATGCCGATGACGCCCAGGGGGACGCGGATCTTGGTCACGGTCAGGCCGTTCGGCAGGGTGCTGCCGCCCAAAATGGTGCCGACCGGGTCGGGCAGGGCCGCGACCTGGCGCAGTCCTTCGGCCATGCCGGCCAGCCGGTCCTGCGTCAGGAGCAGGCGGTCCAGCATGGACTCCTTCATGTGTTTGGCCTTGCCGGCCTCTATGTCTTTGGCGTTTTCCGCCAGAATCGTTTCTGCATGGTCCAGCAGCGCGTCGGCCATGGCCAGAAGCGCCGCGTTTTTAGCCGCCGTGGACAGGGTGGCGAGCCGCCGTTCGGCCAGCACCGCTGCCTGAGCCTGTTCCTTGATGCTCATAATGATCCTTCTTTCCAATGTGTTTCGTTCTTTATATCGTTCACAGTACGACCAGGTCATCGCGGTGGATGACTTCGTCGCAGATCTTGCTGCCCAGGATCTGTTCAATCAGGGACGAACGGACGCCCTTGATTTTGTCCAGTTCCTCCGACGAATAATGGGTCAGGCCGCGGGCCAGTTCCTTGCCGTCCTGGCTGCGCACGCTGACGGTGTTGCCGGCCTCAAAGGTGCCTTCCACCCGCAGGATGCCTGCCGGCAGGATGCTGCAGCTGCCTTCGCGCTGCAAGGCCCGGACGCATCCGTCGTCCACGATGAGGCTGCCCGCGCAGCCGGCGCCGAAAGCGAGCCAGCGCTTGCGGACCTGCAGGCGGTTTTCCCGGGAAATAAACAGGGTGCCCAGTTCCTCGCCCTGGAGGATGCGCGCGATGGCGTTCGGTTCCGTACCCGAGGCGATGACGAGGCTGATGCCCGAGCTGACGGCCTGTTTGGCCGCCTGGATCTTCGTCATCATGCCGCCCGTGCCGCGGGTGGTACCGGCGTCGCCGGCCGCCGCCTCAATGGCCGGCGTGATTTCCGTGACTTCGTGTACCAATTTGGCGTCGGGATGGGTAGCGGGGTTCGCCGTGTAATAGCCGTCGATGTCGGACAGGATGATGATGAGGTCCGCGTCGGCCAGTCCGCCGACCAGGGCGGACATGTTGTCGTTGTCGCCGATCTTCAGGTCATCCAGGGCCACCGTGTCGTTCTCGTTCACAATGGGGATGACGCCCATGCGGAGCAGTTCCATAAAAGTGTTCCGCGAATTGATGTAGTGATGGCGGTCGCGCATCTCCATGCGGGTCAGCAGGACCTGGGCCACCGTCGTGCCGTATTCGGCGAACATCTTCTCATAGGTGTTCATGAGGATGCCCTGCCCCACGGCCGCCACGGCCTGCTTGCCCGGAATGGTCCGGGGCTTTGCCGGCAGGTGCAGCCGGTCCGTGCCGACGGCGATGGCGCCGCTCGTGACGAGGATGATTTCCCGTCCCTGGTTGTGCAGGTCGCTCAACTCCCGCGCCAGATGGTCGATGCGTGTGAAATTGCGGCTGTAATTCGCATAGGTGATGGTGCTGGTGCCGACCTTCACGACGATGCGTTTCGCCTGTTTGATATCTTCCCGATTGCGGATGATCATGCTCTCTTCACTGCCTTTTCAGGGGACGCGCCTCAGCGGCGGTCGCTCCATTTACTCTTCTTGTAGACGAAGACCATATCGCGGATGCGCACCGTGTCTCCTTCCTGGACACCGGCCTCCACGAGGGCCTCTTCAATCTTCAGCCGTTTCCAGATGAGCTGGAAGCGGTACTGCGCTTCGTCGTTGTCGAAGTTCGTCATGGCGACGAGGCGCTCGATGTTTTTGCCTTTGACTTCGTAGTCGGCGTCTTCGGCGCCCTTGACGATTTCGAAATAATCCGGGTCGCCTTCGTCCACCTTGCCGATTTCCTCTTCCGGCTCCGGCACATAGTGCTGGGCCATTTCGTAGGCCTTCCACATGAGTTCCTTCAGGCCCTCGCCGGTGGCGGCGGAAACCTTCATGATCTCATAGCCTTTCTTCCCGACGTATTCCTTCAGGCGCTCGAAATTTTCCGCCGCGTCGGGCAGGTCCATCTTATTGGCTACGACGAGCTGCTGGCGCTTGGCCAGTTTGGGGCTGTAGGCCGCCAGTTCGTGATTGATCTTGTCAAAGTCTTCCAGGGGGTCGCGTCCTTCGCAGCCCGAAACGTCCACCACGTGGAGCAGCACCTTGGTACGCTCGATGTGGCGCAGAAAATCGTGCCCCAGGCCGACGCCTTCAGAGGCGCCTTCGATGAGGCCCGGGATGTCGGCGAGGACGAAACTGGTCTCGTCCGTCAGGCGCACGACGCCCAGGACCGGCGTCAGGGTCGTGAAATGGTAGGCCGCGATTTCCGGCTTGGCCGCGCTGACCCGCGAAATGATGCTCGATTTGCCGACGCTGGGATAGCCTACCAGGCCGACATCGGCGATGAGTTTCAGTTCCAGGCGGTACCAGCCCTGCGTGCCCGGCTCGCCTTTTTCGGCGAAGGTCGGCGTGCGCTTCGTCGGCGTGGCGTAGCAGGCATTGCCCTTGCCGCCGCGACCGCCTTTGGCTGCCACGAATTCCTGGCCCGCTTCCGTCAGGTCCGCCACGGCGATGCCCGTCGCGTCGTCCCGTACGACCGTGCCCATGGGCACCTTGACGATGACGTCCTGGCCACGGGCGCCGGTCATATTGTTCGTGCCTCCCGGCTGGCCCTTCTGGGCCACGAATTTGCGTTTATAACGGAAATCCACCAGCGTGTTCAGGTTGGTGTCCGCCCGTAAGATGACGCTCCCGCCATGGCCGCCATTGCCGCCGTTCGGGCCGCCCTTGTCGACGAACTTTTCGCGGCGGAAGCTGGACATGCCGTCGCCGCCTTTGCCTGCTTCGCAGTAGATGCGTGCTTTATCGAAAAACATGATGACTCCTTCCCCCGTTCAGGGTGACGCTTGAGATGTTGAACTATCGATGTTGCTAATTAGTTTATTATATCATATTTGTAGGAAAACAAAAACACGCCTTGCCGGAAGTGCTCCGGAAAGGCGTGTCCGTGACTGTATTGTTCAGTGCAGGTACCGGGCCGGGCCGTCTTCGGCGACGGCGGAGGGTTTGCGGGCCTGGTTGTCAGGGACTTCGTGCTTTTTGAGGGGAATGCTGAGCCCGTTGTCGAGCACCATGGTCCCGTCGTCATCCGGCAGGGCGATATGGTCGGGATTGACCAGGTAGCTGCGGCTGCCTTTGCGGTACCGCTGCCACTTGAGCTCGTATTCCAGCTGTTCCAGGCTGCCCCGCGTCACAATGCGTTCTTTCGCTTTGTGGATGACGAGGTAGTTCCGCTCCTTCGTACAGAAATGGATGTCCCGTCGGCGGATGCGGTACTGCCTGTCCTTGTCCTTCACGTAGAGGAATTCCCGGTCCGTGGCCCGGGGCAGGGTGCGCGGCACATGCCGGCGGTTTTGAAAGGTTATATACGGGTGCTCTTCCAGCAGGCGCCGCAGCTTCGGCCCCGCCGATCCCGCTTCCTTGCTGAAGTGGACCATGATCACCCTTATATAGTCCTTCAACTGGGACAACAGTTTCTCGTTATTCACCATGCTGCCCTCCGCGATGCGGAAGACCGACGGTTCCAGGATAGCCAGGTCCAGGGCATCGTCCCGGCTGCCGCTTTTTTCTGCGGTTTGCGCGGTGCGCCGCACGTGCTCCAGCAGTTTCCGCCCGGATCGGAACCGGACAAACCGAATGCGGGATCCGAAAAAGTTCCGCATCTCCCGTATGAACCCCCTGGTCTCTTTCGCTAAATCGCCGTTGGCCGAACAGACAGCAATTCGATACACCTACTCAGTCCTCCTCCGCCGCCTGCCGTGCGGCAAGGGCGCATGTCAAATTTACCTCCGCCGCCTGGAAACGGGTCCCCTCCATTTCCGCTTTCCGTTGGCGCAGGCATGTATACATTATACCATAGTGCATTTAATTTGAAAATACGGAAATAATTGAAATGTCAGATTTTTTATGGGCGAAATAAAAAAACCTTCAAGATTGCTCTTGAAGGTTGATTTTGAAATGGCGGAGTGGCCGAGATTCGAACTCGGGCGAGCCTTGCGACCCCTAACGATTTAGCAAACCGTCCTCTTCAGCCAGCTTGAGTACCACTCCATAAGGAATCACAAATTGTTACTTAGTCATTATAGCCTATTTCTGCCGTTGTTGCAAGTCCTTTTTGCGGGACATCGTGAAACAGGTCTTGGTTGTCAAGACATGTGTTACACTCTTGAATTTGAGAAATACT
>OIBC01000022.1_pt1 | contig 65037 bp, 74 predicted proteins | sample 1580901 | NCBI WGS metagenome assembly OIBC01 (sample SAMEA3882539, study PRJEB24775) | human gut metagenome | biome: human-associated habitat; feature: intestine environment; material: feces | place: Netherlands | collected 2009/2010 | reverse complement strand
GCTATTGAGTGTGTTTCTTGATTATAGTTGTTCAAATTCAACTTGCAATTTACCGTTATTTTTTCTTTTTGCCGAAATTGATAAGCGGCGTAATCAGCATGATGACGGCCGCAATGAGGAAGAACAGGCACAGGGGCCGCGTCACGAAGATGTTCAGGCTGCCGTCGCTCATGATCAGTGAACCGACGAAGTTCTGTTCCGCCATGGCGCCCAGGATGATGCCGATGATGAGGGAGCTCATGGAGAATTCGAGTTTGTTGAGGAAATAGCCGAGAATGCCGCTGACGACCATGACGCAGACGTCATTCAGGGAATTGTTGTAGCTGTACGTGCCGACGAAGGTCATGACCAGGATCAGGGGCAGCAGGACCACATGGGGCACCTGGGTGACCTTGGCGAAGAGCCGGATCAGGGAATAGCCCATGAGGCACATGACGATGTTGGCGAAGAGCAGTCCCAGGAAGATGGCGTACACGTACGGCGCCTTGTCGACGAAGAGCATGGGGCCGGGCTGGATGCCCTGCACCATGAGGGCGCCCATCATGATGGCCGTGGCACCGTCGCCGGGGATACCCAGCGTGAGCACGGGAATGAAGGCGCCGCCGCTGACGGCGTTGTTGCCCGCTTCCGGCGCGGCCACGCCTTCGGGCACGCCGGTCCCGAAATCTTCGCTGTGGCTGCTCCAGCGCTTGGCCTGGTCATAGGCCACGAAGCTGGCGATGTCGCCGCCCGTGCCGGGGATGCAGCCGATGAAGGTGCCGATGGCGCTGCTGCGGACGAGGGTGGCGAAGACGCGCTTGATGTCGGCCAGGCGCGGCAGCGTCCGGTCAATGGCCAGCCGCGTAGTCTGCCGGACCTCCTTCCAGTGGTCCTCGATGCTCTGCAGCACCTGGGCCAGGGCGAAGACACCGATCAGAATCGGGATGAAGCTGATGCCGCCCATCAGGTAGTTCGTGCCGAAGGTGAAGCGGATGGCGCCGCTCATGGCGTCGATGCCGATGGTCGCCAGGAAGAGGCCGACCAGGCCGCCCATGACGCCCTTGATGACGTTGCCGCTGGACACGCTCGTGATGATGGAGAGGCCGAACACGGCCAAGGCAAAATATTCCGGTTTGGAGAACTGCAGGGCGACTTTCGCCAGCAGGGGCGCCATGACGATAAGGCAGACCGTGCTGAAGATGCCGCCGAACGTACTGGCCATGGTCGAAATGCCCAGGGCCCGCCCGGGCTGGTGGAGCTTCGTGGCCATGGGGTACCCGTCGAGGGTCGTGGCCACGCTGGCCGGCGTGCCCGGCGTCTTCAGCAGGATGGCGCTGATGCTGCCGCCGTAAATGGCGCCGCAGTAGATGCCGAGCAGCATGAGGATGCCCGAGATGCCCTTGAAGGCGAAGGCCAGGGGCAGGAGCAGGGCCAGGCCCATGTTGACGCTCAGGCCCGGCATGGCACCGAACAGGATGCCGACCCACACCCCGAAAACGAGGCAGCCCAGGCTGAACGGCTCGGCAATCATGCCGAGGGCGGAAATGATATCGCTCATGAAGGCAGCCTCCTTATTCTAAAAAGATGGATACAGGGAACTGGGTGTTCAGCACCAGGCCGAACACGACATAGACGAACACGAGGACCCCTGCCGTCGTCGCCGCCATCCATTTACGGTTGCGGCACTTCAGGAGATACATCAGGGCGGGAATGAAGAGCACCATGGCCGGGAAGAAGCCCAGGAGCACGATGGCCGCGCAAAACAGGACCAGGAGCACCATGGCCTTGTAGACCGGCCGGTTCGCCTCCCGCGCCAGGGCGACCTGCTTCATCGCCAGATCCTCGCGATGGACCAGGGAAAAGACGAAGAGGACGACGGAAGCCAGGGCCAGGGCGGCTCCCAGCAGGAACGGCCAGAACCCGGGGCCGGGCCCCTGTTCGGTCATGGCCATGGGAAACGCGGCCGCGCCGTGCATCATGCACCCGGCGAGGACCAGGAACACGGCAGCCACGACATAATTACAGATCAGCATGGAAAACATGATGGAAACCCCTTCTTAAAAAAGTAAGGTGGCAGGCCGGACCTGCCACCTTGTTACTATACCATACTTGAAGTTTCCGTGCAGGAATTATTTCTTCAGGAACTTCGCATACATGGCGTCGTCATCGGCCAGCATCTTGTCGGCAGCGTCGCCGATGATGGCAGTCGGGTCAATGCCCTGTTTCTTGAAGTAATCCTTGAATTCCTTGCTGTTGCAGACCTTTTCCGCAGCCTTGCGCAGTACATCGACCTTATCCTTCGGCGTGCCTTTCGGTGCCACCAGGGCAGCCCAGGCGCGGATCGTCAGCGGATGGCCCAGTTCCTTGAAGGTCGGGACATTGGGATAGAGTTCGCTGCGGGTATCGGCCATGACGGCGAGGATCTTCAGCTTGCCGGCGTCCACCTGGCTCTTGAACACGCTCGGATCGGCCAGGGTCGCTTCAATGTGCTTGCCGGCCAGGGCCGCCGCGATGTCGGCGCTTCCCTTCGGATACGGTACGTGCTTGAACTGCACGCCGAATTCCTTTTCAAAGTTCAGGGCCGCGATATGCCAGATGGCACCCGTACCGGAGTTGCCCATCTGGATCTTGCCGGGGTTCGCCTTGGCGTATTTCACGAATTCGTCGAGGTTGTTGTAAGGAGCGTCCTTGGGGACGATGAGGGCCGCCGGTGCCGCAATGGGGGCGCAGATGGCGATATAGTCCTTGTTCGTGACCGTCGCTTTGCCCTGGTGCGGGAACATGGCCAGTTCCACGGTCACCATGCCCAGCGTATGGCCGTCCGGTTTGGCTTTTGCCAGGTCGACCATGCCTGTGATGCCGCCGCCGTCCGGTTTATTGACCGGCACGAACTTGCTGCCCGGCAGTTCCTTCTGCAGGAACTGGATCAGGCCGCGGGCACTCGTATCGGTGCCGCCGCCCGGTGCTTTCGGAATGATGACGGTGATATCGCCGTCCGCAGGATAGGCGGCCTTCTTCTGTCCGCCGCCGCAGCCTGCCAGTGCCACGGTCAATAAGACCAGCATGCAAAGTGCTAAGAGTTTCTTCATGGATCTGCTTCCTTTCTCCCTGTATTGGCATAAGCCCTTTTCGCGGAACGGTGCCGCTTATGCCTTCCCCGTTTCCGTGCTTGCTATATGCCTACATTTTACCATATCCGCCACACGGTTACCACCAATTTTTAGAGAATTTCGAACACTGTTATGCAAACAGCATACACTAATTAAAAATTCCGGCGGTGCGGTCAGCTGATGCGGAATTTGCGGCAGCGGGCGATTTCCTTCCACGTGAGGAAACACAGCGCGATGCCTTTCCGGTCATACGTGTAGGAGCACCACAGGCCCTGGAAGGTATACGTGAGGGACGGGTAGCTGAACTCGCCTTTGCCGGACTGGACGCGCAGGAACACTTCCCAGCCGCTGCCGTCCTCCCGCCCCAGGAACAGGGACAGGGGCGTGCGGGCGCCCCAGTTCCCCTTGACGGGGTTGCAGGCCAGGAACAGGCTGCCGCCGGGCGTGCGGATCAGGTCGAAGCCGCTGTTGTTGTTGAACAGCGGCGTGGCCACGGGATCCGTCCAGGTACGGCCGTCGTCCTCGGACAGGCTTTCAAACAGGTACCCTTCGGTGCTGCGCATATACATGTGCAGGCGGCCGTTCATTTCCTGCCAGATGACGGGCTGGATGATGCCGCGGCCGTTGAAGCTCTGCGGGCTCAGGGGCGGCAGCTCGTCCGGCAGCGGTGCCTGGGCGGCGGCAGACAGTTCCGCCGCGTTGCCCGTCAGCAGGTTGAGGCCGAGCATGGCGCTCTTCGTCCAGGTCTGGCCGTAGTCGTCGCTGAAGTCGCAGAAGGACTGCCACACGCCCCGTTCGACGCTGCCGCCGGCGCAGATGCGGCCGGAAATCAAAATGATCGGTTTGGTCCGGACCGGGCCGCGGCCGCCGCCCGTATCGCCCGGCACCAGCGGGCGCGCCTCGCCCCAGAACAGGGTATCCGTACGGGCCACCATGACTTTCGTCTGCCAGTCGGCAATGCGGTTGCCCGTTTTATAGAACAGGTACACATATTCGTGATACACGAGCAGGACCGGATTCCAGCAGGCTTCCGGCTCATGGGTCAGGCAGACCGGCGCGTCCCAGTCGCAGCGCATGCCGCTCTCGTCCCCGCCTGCCTCGGGCAGGGGAATGTCCGCGCGTACCGTATGGCCCACGGAAAAGTAGATTTCCGTATCGGCCGCCCCTTCCCGGCTGCCGCCGAACCAGGTGCACAGCAGGCGTCCGTCCGGCAGGGCCGCCAGGCAGCTGGCGTGGACCATGCGGCCCGGTTCCGCCTTATAGATGAACTGCTTCAGCACAAGCACTCCTCCTCAGTGATTCTTTTTCCAGAAGTCTTCCATAAAGTCCGCCAGGGTCTGGCAGCCTTCCACCGGCATGGCGTTGTAGATGGAGGCACGGATGCCGCCGACGCTGCGGTGGCCTTTGAGGCCGCCCATATTGTACTTCTTCGCTTCTTCCACGAAGGCCGCTTCCAGCTCCTTTTCAGGCAGGTTGAAGGTGACGTTCATGAGGGAACGGCTGTCCCGGGCGGCCTTGCCCCGGTAAAATTCCGGATGGGCGTCCAGGGCATCGTACACGAGTTTCGCCTTGGCGCGGTTGATCTTTTCCCGCTCCACGAGGCCGCCGTGCTCCTTGAGCCAGCGGGCGACTTTGCCGACGATGTAGATGGCGAAGACCGGCGGCGTGTTGTAGGTGGAATCCTTCTTCATGATGGTTTCGTAATTCATCATGACGGGGATCTTGCCGCTGCGGCCTTCCAGAAAGTCCTTTTTGGCGATGACCAGGACGGCGCCGGCCGGGCCGATGTTCTTCTGGACGCCGGCGTAAATCAGGGAGAACTTCTCCACCGGGAACGGGCGGGAGAGGATATCCGAGGACATGTCCGCAATCAGGGGCACGGAGCCCGTTTCGGGATAGACGGAATACTCCGTTCCTTCAATCGTGTTGTTGCCCGTAATATGCAGGTAGGCGCAGCGCTCCGGCAGGCGGATCTCGTCCGGCCGGGGCACGCGGTCATAGCCGCTTTCCTTGGAAGAGTAGACAACTGCTGTCTCCCCTACCTTTTCGGCTTCCGCCAGGGCCTTGTCCGAGAAGCTGCCCGTGACGGCGTAAGCGCCGACCGTGCCGGGGAGCAGGAAGTTCCAGGGCACGCAGCTGAACTGGAGCGTACCGCCGCCGGCCATGAAGCAGATGCCGTAGTCAGCGGGCAGGTGCAGCAGTTCCGCAATGTCCGCCTTGGTGTCGTCCAGCACAGCCTGGAATTCCTTGCTGCGGTGGCTGATTTCGAGGATGGACATGCCGCTGCCGCGGAAATCGAGCAGTTCCGCCTGCACTTCCTTTAAGACATCCAGGGGCAGCGTGGCCGGCCCGGCATTGAAATTATAAATGCGGTTCATATTCAAGACTTCCTTTCCAGCAACTTAAAGCAGATGCACCACGAGGCCGTCGCGCAGTTTCGGTTCGAACCATGTCGACTTGGGCGGCATAATCTTGCCCGCGTCCGCCACGGCCATGACTTCGTCCATGGAAGTCGGGTACAGGGAAAAGGCCACGGCCCAGCCGTCGTCGTCCACGCGGCTGACCAGTTCCTGAAGTCCGCGGATGCCGCCGACGAAATCGATGCGCTGGTCGGAGCGCGGGTCCCCGATCTGCAGGACCGGTTCCAGCAGGTTCTTCTGCAGGATCGAAACATCGAGGGAGCCGATCAGGTCCTTGTCGTCAAACGAGCCTTCGCGGGCCGTCAGCAGATACCACTGCCCTTCCAGGTACATGCCGAAGGTGTGTTTCTGCTTCGGCTGGACCGGCTGCTCCTGGGGCTCGACGTCGAATTTTTCGCCCACTGCCTGCAGGAACTGTTCCGGCGTGCGGCCGGCCAGGTCCTTCACCAGGCGGTTGTAGTCGATGATGTGCATCATGCGGTCCGGGAAAATGACGGCCTGCACATATTCGTATTCCGGCATTTCGTCAATCATGTAGACGCCCGTATCGGACCGTTCCCGCTCCGCCGCCACGCGGGCCGCGCCGGCACAGCGGTGATGCCCGTCGGCGATGTAGAAGTTCGGGACATCGCGGAAGAGGCGCGTCAGCTCCCGCACTTCCAGCGGGTTGTCGATCACGTAGAGCATGTTGCTCACGCCGTCACTGGCGCGGAAATTGTAGACCGGCTTGTGGTTACTCATGAGATGCAGCACGTAGGAATCGATTTCCGGCCGGCCGCGGTACGTGAGGAACACGGGACCCGTCTGGGCCTGCGTCGCCAGGATGTGGTTCACGCGGTCCTGTTCCTTTTCAGCCCGCGTCAATTCGTGCCGCTTGATGATGCCGGCGTTGTACTCCTCCACGGGCACGCAGGCCGTGACACCGATCTGGATGTTGCCATTCATCATCTGGCGGTAAATGTAATAACAGGGCGCCGGGTCCTGCTTCATCTGACCCTTCGTCACATAAGCGTCCAGGTTTTCCTTCGCTTTTTCATATACGGTTTCACTGTAGGGGTCCGTGCCTTCCGGCAGGGTCGCCTCCGATTTGGTGACCGTCAGGAAGCTCAGGGGATGTGATGCGATTTCTTTGCGGGCCTCCTCCGTATTCAGGACATCGTACGGAAGGGATGCGATTTCCGCCGCCAGCTCCGGAACGGGGCGCAGACCGCGGAACGGTTGGATAGTGGCCATGGCTGATACCTCCTGTCTGAGTATGGTCTGTCTATATCTTAACAAAACCGGACGAAAAAGGAAACTGCCTGTCGGGTACGATGTCCCCATCTTTCCGCCGCAAATTTTCCCGCGTCCCTTTCGTCCCTCCCGCAGGCGCGCTATAATGGAAAGGTGGCATCCGTGCGGTGCCCCTTTATCTGCAAAGGAGGATTTTCATGTTTTTGCTTCCCCATAAAAACCAGCGCACCCTGGCGCTGGCGTTTTCCCTGCTGCTGGGGACCGGGGCGGCCCTCGTGTCCCAGCCGCAATGCGCAGCCGCGGCGCCGGCTGCCAAAACAGCGTCGGCTGCACCGGCACGGCGCGCCGTGACGCCGGGACACCCCTTCTCCATCCAGGACAAGGCGGAAAACTACCATTCCACGCTGGACGCCGCGGCCACGAAGAACCTGAACGCGGCCCTGGCCAGGCGCATCGGCGGCTACGGCGATTCCGTGCCGGGCCTGTCCGTCCTGATTTACCGGGACGGAAAAGAAGTCTACCGCAACAGCATGGGCAACGCCTTCCTGAGCCCCAACAACGCCAAATGGAACCTGCCCGTCACGTCCACGACGCGGTTCCGCGTCGCTTCCCTGTCGAAAATATGCACGGCCATCGGTATCATGCAGCTCGTGGAACAGGGTAAGCTGGACCTGGACGGCGATGCCGGCTCCTACCTGGGCTTCCGGCTGCGCAACCCCCATTACCCGTCCAAGGTCATCACGCCGCGTATGCTCCTGTCCCACACGTCGTCCCTGCGCGACAACGGGAACAATTATATTCCCGCGTCCACCAGCCTGCGCTCCTTTTTCGCGTCCGGCCGGGGATTTGCCGGTGCAGGCCGTGCGCCCGGCACCTATTTCAGCTACTGCAATTCGAACTACATCGTGCTCGGCACCATCTTGGAACGCCTTTCGGGCGAACGGTTCGACCGTTACATGACGAACCACGTGCTGGCGCCCCTGGAAATCTACGGCAGTTTCAACATGAACGACTTTTCCAACGCCGACCTGGCGAAGCTGGGGGCGAACTACCGCAAGCCCAACGGCGTGCGCCAGCCTTACGTGGCCGCCGTCGACGGCCGTCCCATCCGGCTGCAGCCACCGGCCCAGCGCATCAGCACCTACCAGATCGGCACCAACGCCGCCCTGTTCGGGCCCCAGGGCAATCTGCGCGTGTCCACCGTGGAACTGTCCCACCTGCTGCAGATGTTCCTGAACAACGGGACCTACAACGGAAAACAGATCCTCCGGCCCGTGTCCGTCGCCACCATGACCAAACCCGTCTGGACGTACAACCCGTCCGTGCCGAACGGGACGATTGACGAAGACAACATCGAACAGTACGGCCTGGCCATGCAGTACATGAGCGGCAAGGGAACGACGAAGCCCGCCCCAAACCGGCCCGACTTCGACCTGGTCGGTCATTTCGGCGAAGCCTACGGCTTCATCGGCGGCCTGTTCTGGCAGCCCGGCACGAAGAACGGCTTCGTGTTCATCCAGAACGGCTGCGCCACGCCGGAAGAAGACAATCCCGGCCGGTACAGCCGCAGTTACCGCTGCGAGGAAGACATGCTGCAGCCCATCATTGAAAACGCCTTTCCCGCCAACACCGCCAAAAAAGGAAAATGACGCCCCGGCGCCCTGAAAAAGAAACATCTCCGGAATCGCTTCCGGAGATGTTTTACTCTATGCCGTCGGTTTGTGCCTGTTCAGCGGGAACGGCGGAACCGTTCGTACTGCAGGAAGAGGTATAGCAGGGAGACCAGCGTCGCCAGGGCCAGCATGCCCGGTGTCAGCATGGTGCCGCCGAAGAGGGTCAGGATGCCGCAGGCGGCGGGCACGAGCACGATATTGCAGGCGCTGACGACCCAGGCGTCGCGCCGGGCGCGGCGGGCGCAGCTCCGGCTCAGGCGCAGAAGGCGCGGGATGCTGCGCAGATCGTCGTCGAGCAGCACGATCTGGGACGCCTGCCAGGCCTCCTTGTCCCCGCTGCCGATGGTGATGCCCGTATCGGCGCAGGCCAGGGCCGGCGCATCGTAGGAGTCGTTGCCCACGGCGGCGATGACATCGCCGCCGGCCTGGAACGTCCGCACCAGGTCTGCCTTGTGTTCCGGTTTCAGTTCGGCCGCCACGCGGTCCGCGCCGGACATTTTGCCCAGATACTGGGCCGCCCGTTTATTGTCCCCGGTCATGACGGCCGTGCGGATCTGCTGCTTCTTCAAAAGCCGCATGGCATCCATGGCTTCGTCGCGCAGGATATCCGAAAATCCGAAAATGGCGTACAGTTTCCGTCCCACCGTCAAATACCAGACCGTTTTGCCTTCGCCGGTCAGGCGTTCCATATAGGCGTCGGCCTCCAGGGGCAGCAGGACCGTGCGGGACACGTATTCCTTCGGCCCCAGGCGCACGTGTTCATGGAAACAGAGCACCTCGCATCCGCCTTCCGGCACCGTTTCCAGTTCCGAACAGCGCGGCAGGGTACATCCTTCCGCCGCTTCGCGGATGGCGGCGGCTTCCGGGCTGTCACTGTGCTGCACCATGGCCGCGGCCAGGCTCAGGAGCCCCGTTTCCGGTCCGTTGTTGAACGTGAAGATGTCCGTCAGTTTGACCTGGCCTTTTGTCAGGGTGCCCGTCTTGTCGAAGACGACCATGGTCGTCTGGTAAAAGTCGCCCAGGACGGCGCCGTCCCGCAGCAGGATTTTGTGGGCCGCCGCTTTTCCCGCCGCGGCAAAGGCCGGAGCCGACGTGGCCAGAAAGAGGCCTGCCGGGCAGGCGATGATCAGCAGGGACGCGACGATCTGCCACAGGGGAAAACCGTGGCGCCCCGTAAAGAAGAAGCTCAGGAAGGCGACGATGGACAGCAAAATGGCTCCGCTGAGCAGGACCAGGGCCGGGCGGTCGCGGAAGGACGGCAGGGAGACTTTGCCCCACCGGTCCAGGGCGTTGGCGCCGAGGGCGGCCGCCAGGCAGATGCCGCTGTACAGGAAGAACAAGGGCGGCAGCATTTCGTAGGGAACGCCGCGCACCATCTGCACTGCCGTGAAAAGGCCCATGAAGAAGGACGCCGCCGTGCTGACCGTGAGCAGCACTTCCGGCGAAGGAATCCGCTGCAGGATATCCTTTCCGGCAAACCGGTAGAACTCGCGGCCCGCTGCCGCAATGGGCAGGAACAGGACCAGCTGTACCAGGCCCCAGACATTGCAGCGGTCATAGGGGGCCGGCAGGGTGAAGAACGGCACGGCAATGCCCCGCGCCACCAGCAGGCCGGCCACTTCCGTCCAGACCGTCACCACGAGCAAGGGGATCAGGAACCAGACGGCCCGCTGGAAACGGCTCAGTTCGCCGGCGATGGCGCGGCTTTTTTTGCGGTCCCTCGGACGCGGCTTCGGCGCCGGCCGCACTGCTGCGGCCGGTTTTTCGGTCTCCGGCGCCGCCGCGGGGGACATCTTTTCTTTTTCTGGTGAATCCGCCATATCTATCCATCCAATCTATCGTATAGGACCGGCCTGCAGCGGCCGGAAAATTTTCTTGCAAAGGGCGGGCACAAACCACCCGCTGGTTTAAGTGTATCAACAGCCTTTGCCCCTGTCAATTGAACAGAGTATAATGAAAGGGAAGAAATTGGAAGGGAGGTCTTCTCTATGTCCATCGTCGGTGCCGTCATGGTTCCCCATCCGCCCCTCCTGATCCCCGAAGTGGGTCACGGCGAGGAGCGGGGCATTCAGGCAACCATCGATGCCTACCGGGAGGCGATGCGCTTTATCGCGGATCTGAAGCCGGATACGGTCATCATTTCGTCCCCGCACAGCATCCTCTATACCGATTATTTCCATATTTCGCCGGGCCAGGGCGCGGAAGGTACGTTCGCCCAGTTCGGCGCGCCGCAGGTGCGGGTTTCCTGCGTTTACGACACGGAGTTCGTCAACGCCCTCGCGGCCGGGGCGAAGCAGAGCGGCCTGCGGGCCGGCACGCTGGGGGACCGCCAGCCGGAGCTGGACCATGCCACCATGATCCCCCTCTATTTCCTGTACCCCTGTGACAAGGACTTCAAGGTCGTGCGCATGGGCCTTTCGGGCTTTTCCCTGAAGCACCACTATGCCCTGGGCATGCTCGTCCAAAAAGCGGCCGATGTATTGCACCGGCGCGTGGCCTGGATTGCCAGCGGCGACCTCTCCCACAAACTCAAAAAAAGCGGGCCTTACGGATTCGACCCGGCGGGGCCGCAATACGACGAACGCATCATGGATGTCATGAGCCACGCCCGGTTCGACGAGCTCTTCGCCTTCAAGGACTCCTTCCTGGAAGAGGCCGCCGAGTGCGGCCACCGCTCCTTCACGGAAATGGCCGGCGCCTTCGACGGCATGGCGGTCGAAGCGCGGCAGCTGTCTTACGAAGGGCCTTTCGGCGTGGGCTACGGCGTCTGCACCTTCAAGCCGGCCGGCCCCGACGCCTCGCGCCGGTACCTGAACCGGTACGATGAAATCCGTGACCAGATGCGCAGGGAACGCCTGGCCCGGGAAGATGCCTACGTCAAGCTGGCCCGTGCCACCATCGAACATTACGTGAAGACCGGCAATCTGCAGAAGCTGCCCCAGGGCCTGCCGCAGGAAATGCTGGACCGCAAGGCCGGCGTCTTCGTCTCCCTCAAGGAAAACGGCGTGCTGCGCGGCTGCATTGGCACCATCGGGCCCATGTACGAAAACGTGGCCGATGAAATCCGCCACAACGCCGTGGCGGCCTGCAGCCGGGATCCCCGCTTCACGCCCGTCCAGCCGCAGGAACTGCCGGACCTGGTCTACAGCGTCGACGTCCTCAGTCCCATGGAACCGATCGACTCGCCGGCCCAGCTCGATGTCAAGCGCTACGGCGTCCTCGTGACGAAGGGCAGCCGCAGCGGCCTGCTCCTGCCGAACCTGGCTGGCATCGACACGGTGGAACAGCAGATCTCCATCGCCAAACAGAAGGCCGGCATAGGCGAAGAGGAAACGGGCTGCTCCCTGGAGCGTTTCGAAGTCATCCGGCATGAATGAGGCGCGCGTAACGGGTGCCTCCCCCGCCGCGCGCCGGAGAAAGGACTGGTGATTCCATGCTGATCTGCAGCCTGTGCCATCATCACTGCCGCCTGGAAGAGGGTGCTACCGGGTTCTGCCGCGTCCGCACCGTCCGGGACGGCCGGAACATTTGCGGCAATTACGGGTTCGTGACATCGCTCGCCCTGGATCCCATTGAAAAGAAACCCCTGGCGCGCTTCCATCCGGGCAGCACCATTTTGTCCCTCGGCAGCTACGGCTGCAACCTGCGCTGCCCCTTCTGCCAAAACTTTTCCATTTCCCAACACGGGCGGGAAGATTTCCGCCCCGTCCTCGTGACGCCGGAACAGCTGGCCGCCAAGGCCGTCGAACTCAAGCGGTTCGGCAACATCGGTCTGGCCTTCACGTACAATGAGCCGCTTTTGAGCTGGGAATTCATCCGCGACACCGGGCGTCTGATCCACAAGGAAGGACTCTGCAACGCCGTCGTGACGAACGGAAACTTCGACACGGGCGTGGCCCGCGAACTGGCGGACATCGTCGACGCCTACAACATCGACCTGAAGGGCTTCACGGCGGCCTATTACCAAAAGATCGGCGGCGACCTGGAAATGGTCCGGGCCTTCATCCGCGAAGCCTGCCGCACGGCCCATGTGGAACTGACGACGCTCATCGTGCCCGGGGAAAACGACACGGACGAAGAGATGGACGCCCTGTCCGCCTGGGTCGCCACGCTGTCGCCGGACATTCCCCTGCACGTAAGCAAATTCTTCCCCCGCTGGAACATGGTCGACCGCAACGAAACACCGACCTGGAAGGTCCATCACCTGGCCGATGTGGCGCGCAGGCACCTGCATTACGTGTACACGGGCAACTGCTGACACGCCGGAACCCTGACAACTGACAACCAGACAAGCATACAAAAAGGACTGCCGCGAAACCGTTTGGTTTCGGACAGTCCTCGTTTTTTGCTGTGTGCCGCGGCGCCTGCCTTTACTTAAAGGCGGACTGGCGGAAGATGGACGCCACGCGCGTATTCCATTTGAAGACGCCGTAGCGGTTGATGTTGAACAGGGTCTGCGGATGATTGGGGTCGATGCTGGCGATGAAGGCGAAGTCATAATACTTTTTGGCTTCCTTCATGACCTCGTCGTTGGCGTACCCGCAGGGATAGGCGATGCAGTAGATCTTGGTCCCGAGCAGTTTCTGCAGTTCGTCCCGCGACGTCTTGAACTCGTAGTCGAGCTGTTTATCGCTCATGCTGGTCAGCGGTTCGTGGTTCACCGTATGGGACCCGATCTTGTACCCCGCCGCCACCATTTCCTTCAGATCGCTCACGGTCATGCGGTTATCCGTGCCGATAGAATGACTCACGACGAAGAACGACGCCTTGGCATGCTCTTCCTTCAGAATCGGGAAGGCGTACGTGTAATTATCCTTGTAGCCGTCGTCGAAAGCGATGAGCACGGGATTTTCCGGCAGGGGTTTGTTGTGTTTCACGTAATCCTCGATATCCTGCAGGTCGATGAAGTTGTAGCCCTGCTCGCGGAACTGGCGGATATGGCTGCGGAACTGGTCCGGCGGTACATTGTAGATGTCCTTCGGCCGTTTCGGCGTCACTTCGTGGTAACACAGCGCCGTGATATGGGGCACTTCCTTCGTCTCGTTGCCGATGGGGAGCGAACGGATCTGGTCGTCGAAATAGTCCGTCGCCAGAACACCGCCGACTGCCACAATCACCACCAGCAGCAGGCACACGAGGAGGTTGCGCTTTTTGTTAGACAAGATGAACAAAACTCTTTCCTGGAACAAGTATTAGCATAGCGAAAGCAACTTTCTATACCGCAGAAATGCCTTATATGTATATGGTGCCATGCTTTCCTGCTATAGTATAACAGTTTTTGCCAGGATGTAAACCAATTTTTTGCCGGAAATTTTTCCGCCATCCCGCCTATTTTTTCGCCTGCTTTTCCAGCACCCAGCCGTTCCGATAGGCGTAAAGCAGCAGTTCCAGGCCGTCAATCTGCTTCTGCAGGCGGCGGCCGTTGTCCGTGTCGGCAATCATGATGCGCTTCGGCTCCTGTTCGACCTGGGTCGTGATGGAGTCGATATCGGCATTGCTCGTCAGCACGTGCTCGATGTCCTGGAAGGGATAATGGGCCTTGATGCGCAGTCCGTGGGAATTGAAGATGAGCGTGTAGCCCGCAATGCCCGTCGATTTCTGGTAGGCCTTGCAGAACCCGCCGTCGATACAGATTTCCTTGCCCTCGGCGCGGACCGGCGTGTCGCCCTGGGCGACCTTGACCGGCGTGTGGCCGTTGATGATGTGGGCCTGTTCCGAATCCAGGCCGAATTCGTGGAGTACCTTGACGCAGATGTCCTTGCGCCGGTGCAGTTTATAATAGGGATCCTGCGGCTCGGGCCACGTGGATTCGTCGTCAATCACGCTGCGTTCGAAGGTCTTGATGGTACGGCCCGTGACCGGCGAATCGGGATGGATCCACAGGAAGAAGAAAAAGTCCTGGTCGTCCTGATTACGGCGCACAAAGGCCTGGCGGGCCAGATGGTCCACCCAGTCCATGTAGGCCCGGCCCTTCAGGGTCTTGCCCCACAGCGTCACGGGGCGGAAATTACCTTCCGCGTCCAGCGGCACGCCGCCGTGGAACATGAGGTTGTTGTTCATGACGCGGTACAGCGAGCCGTGGCTGAAGAAGAAGCGCATATGGCGCTGAAGCCGTTCGCTGTTACGGAAATCCCGCTGCCACTCCTCCAGGATTTCCTCCTCTTCCGGCGACAGTTCGTACGGATGTTCCGGGTCGCAGGTCGGGAAATCGACGGTGTTCATGGCATACGTGCCCGACGGCAGGGTCGCCGTCCCCTTCACCGGGTCGATCTTGTCGAACAGGAGGCGGTCCTCCATGTGCCACTCCGGATGGCGCAGCACGGCCTGGCCTTCCAGTTTGAACAGCATCACGTTGATGGCCTTCACCAGCGGTTCCTTGCTCTCCGTGTAGTTATAGTTCTTGTCGGCAAACATGGCGAAATGGCGCAGGCTGATGCCGTAGCCGTTCTCCAGGATTTCCCAGTTGTGGTAGCGCACGTTGTTGCGGATGACATTGACGATGCAGGCCGCGCTGCCGGCTGCCGCGCCCATCCAGAGGACATCGTGGTTGCCCCACTGCAGGTCCATGGAATGGTGCTTCATCAATTCGTCCATAATCTTGTCCGCATGGGGACCGCGGTCGTAAATGTCCCCGACGATATGCAGATGGTCCACGGCGAGCCGCTTGATCAGGTACGACAGGGCGCCCACGAAGAGGCGGAAGCTGCCCGTCTCCCAAATGGTGTCGAGGATGCGGGCGTGGTAGGCATACTGGTTCTGGTCTTCGTCCGGCGCGGCATGCATCAATTCATCGATGACATACCGGAACCCTTCGGGCATGGCTTTACGCACTTTGGACCGGGTATACTTGGACGACAGCATCTTCGCCAGGCGCACCAGGCGGCGCAGCGTCGTCTTGCCCCACGTTTCCGACAGGGGCTTTTCCCGCTCCATCAGATCCATTTTTTCCTTCGGGTAATAGATCAGCGTCAGCAGGTCCTTCTGCTCCTTCTCCGACAGCGTGTTGCCGAAGAGCTGTTCCACCTTCTCGCGGATGACGCCGGAGCAATTGTTCAAAATATGCAGGAACGCGTCATACTCGCCGTGCAGGTCGCTCATGAAATGCTCCGTCCCCTTCGGCAGGTTGAGGATGGCCTGCAGGTTGATGATTTCCGTGAAGACCGCCGCCTGGTTGGGGAACTGGCGGGACAATACATCGAGATACTGCAGCTGTTCGTCCGTAAGCTTGCCTTGTTCCATGTGGTTCATCGTGGCGCGCGCGGCGCCACTGCCTCCTTTCATTTGTTTCCGTATATGTTATTTGTAATTATTGTACACCAATTGCCCGTTCAAGGAAAGATGTAAAAGACCGGCGCGCCGCAAATTTTAATATTCCCTTCATCAAATTCTGCTATACTTTAGGCACAAAAGTGGGATATCATGGGTACAAGATGCATTCATTCCAACGAATAGAGGTTCTGAATTATGAAAGTTCTGGTTGTGGAAGACGAAGAGACCTTGAACAAGGTCATCACGAAACGGCTGAAAAAGGAAAATTACAGCGTGGACAGCGCCTTGGACGGGCAGGACGCCCTGGAGCTGCTCGCCGTGGCGCAGTACGATGTTCTCGTCGTCGATGTCATGATGCCGAAGATCGACGGCTTCACCCTCGTCAAGCGCCTGCGCGCCAAGGGCGACGCGACGCCGGTCCTCTTCCTGACGGCGCGGGATTCCCTCGACGACAAGGTCACCGGCCTGGATGCCGGCGGGGACGACTACCTCGTCAAGCCCTTTGAGTTTCCGGAGCTGCTGGCGCGGCTGCGCGCCCTGCTGCGCCGCAACCACAAGGAGGCGTCGAACGTGATCGGCATCGCCGACCTGACCATGGACACGGCGACACGCCGCGTCTGCCGGGCCGGCCAGGACATCGAGCTGACCGCCAAGGAATACGCCATCCTGGAATGCCTGCTCCGCAACGCCGGCAGCGTCCTGTCCCGCGGCCAGATTCAGGAGCACGTATGGGATTTTTCCTACGAAGGGGCCTCCAATATGATCGACGTCTACATCAACAGCCTGCGCCGCAAGATCGACAAAGGCCACGATGTGAAACTCATCCAGACGGTCCGCGGCATGGGCTACACCATCCGCGAAGAAGAAGGACCGTCCGGGAATCACCAGAAATAAGGATCGGGAGTACAACATGTTGAAACAATGGTTCCGTAACATCCCCATCGCCGTGCGGGTCACTGCCTGGTACACCATCCTGCTGTGCCTGCTCTTCGTGCTGCTCGGCGGCGCCATGGTGAAGATGAACGACACCCTCCGCATCAGCCTTATGCAGGACACGGTGCACAACCAGCTGGGCAAGGCCGTCAAGACGCCCGACCGGTTCGACGCCTTCGACGACGGCGTCTACACCATCCTGTACGACAACGAAGGCAACGTCATCCGCGGCCAGCTGCCCCAGGGTATGCCTGACGCCGCCAAGCTTCCCTATAAAGGCGAGGGCCCGCGGGAATTCTCGGCGAACGGAAAGACATACCATTACGAGGACCGGCCCGTGGAACCCCGCTACCTGCCCCGGCGCATGGGTCCCGGCATGATGACCGGCAGGAATGGCATGGGCGGCATGGGTATGGGCCGTGGCATGGGTCCCATGGGATCCGGCATGATGGGCGGCATGCACGACGAACACCACGACGTGCCCGCTGCATCCGGCCAGTCCGGCCCCTATGGTTCGGCCGGTAAAACCTACTGGATCCGCAGTGTCACGGCGGAAAGCGACTCGGCCAAGCAGGCGGCCCTGCTGGTCCGCAGCTTCCTGATCCTGATGCCGTTCTTCATCCTGCTGGCCGCTGTCGGCGGCTACCGCATCATCAAGCGCGGGTTCCGGCCCGTGGAGGTCATCAGCGCCACGGCACGCCAAATCGGCGAGGAACAGGACCTGTCCCGCCGCATCGAACTGGCTCCCGGCAAAGACGAGCTGCACCAGATGGCGGGCACCTTCAACACCATGCTGGACCGCCTCGAAGAATCCATGCAGCGGGAAAAGCAGTTCTCGTCCGATGTGTCCCACGAGCTGCGCACGCCCGTTTCCGCCATCATGGCGGAAAGCGAATATGCCGGCAGTTACGCTGAATCCCTCGACGAGGCAAAGGAAAGCTTCCGGACCATCCATGCCCAAAGCAAAAAAATGTCCGTCATGATCAACGAACTGCTGGAACTGACACGCATGGAAAAACCCGATGCCGTGCGCCTCGAACCGCTGGATCTGACACAGCTCCTGCGGGATACCCTGCAGGATTACCGCCTGCTGGCGAGCCAGCAGGATATCCGGCTGACAGCCGACCTGCCGGACCATGCGGCTCCCGTCCGGGGCCATGCCATCCTGCTCCAGCGGGCTGTCGGCAACCTGTTGGACAACGCCCTCAAATTCACGCGCAGCACCATTCTCCTTTCCCTGCAGGAAAAACAGGATTCCTACGTAATTTCCGTGCAGGATGACGGACAAGGAATGGCACCGGATGCCGTGAACAAAGTCTGGGAGCGCTTTTATCAGGCTGACGCTTCCCGCAACCGCAAGACGAACAAAGGCCTTGGCCTGGGCCTCTCCTTCGTCGCCCAGGTGTTGAAAATCCACCACGGCAAGTATCACGCCGCCTCCACCCCGGGCAAAGGCAGCACCTTCTCCCTGGAGCTGCCAAAAAGCTGACGCAGCAAAACCTTGAACAGAAAAACCAAACCGCAGACAACCGGTTTTACCGGTGCCTGCGGTTTTTGTATGTTTCTTTTGTTTACTTCATCTGTTCCTGAACAGACGCCTCTCCCGTTTAATATTCTTAAGGAAATGTTTAGTCTTCGTTTCTGCCTTTTTTCATATTTTTTGAGAAACTGAAAGCGAAGAAAGGGAAAGGAAGGATCTTTATGGAACTGCTGCTAAACCTGATCCGCGGCTTCTGCATGGCCGCAGCCGACAGCGTACCCGGCGTGTCCGGCGGTACCGTTGCCTTCGTACTCGGTTTTTACGACACCTTCATCCGCTCCCTCTATTACCTGTTTCTGGGGAACCGTGAGCAAAAGCGGGAAGGATTGATCTTTCTCGGCAAACTCGGTGTGGGCTGGGTTATCGGAATGAGTTCTTCCGTCCTGCTGCTCGGCAGCCTGTTCACGACGCACATCTACGAACTGAGTTCCCTCTTCCTGGGCCTGTCCCTCTTTTCCCTGCCCCTCATCTACCGCGAAGAAAAGGAGGCGTTAAAAGAGAAACGGAACCTTATCTGGCTCGTCCCGGGCATTGCCATCCCCCTCCTTCTCCCGTTTCTGAATCCGGTGTCCGGCCACGGACCCGGCGTTGATATATCGCAGCTTTCCCTGTCCCTCGGAATCTATATCTTCGCAGCCGCCATAGTAGCCATCAGCGCCATGGTACTGCCCGGCATTTCCGGCTCCACCATGCTGCTCATCTTCGGTCTTTACGTGCCTGTCATCAGCGCCGTCCGGGACGCGCTGCACCTGAACTTTGCCGGCCTGCCGGCCCTGGTCATCTTTTGTCTGGGCATCGTGACCGGCATCACTTGCGTCATCCGCCTGGTGAAAAACGCGCTCCAGGACCATCGTTCCGCCATGATCTACTTCATCCTCGGCCTGCTGATCGGGTCGCTCTTCACCATCGTGAACGGTCCGACGACCCTCAAGGTGCCCCAGCCGGCTATGACCTGGGCCACGTTCAGCCTGGTGTACTTTTTGCTGGGCGGTGCCCTGCTGGCCATCCTGAACCGGTTCAAGCAGCTGATGTCGGCCTGATGCAGAAAAACAAAAAAATTTTCTCCGTATTAATTTTCGTTTAATCTTCCTCCCCTATGATACAGGTAAAGGCAAGGAAAAAAGAAACCAACCCTGCTGCTGAACCTGCTAATAAAAAGGAGGAACATAAAATGGATGAAAACCTGAATGAAAACAAAGAGACGCTCAATACCCCGGAAGAAGAAAAGGAAACCCGCTGGTCCCGGATCCGCCGCGTCATTACGCCGAAACGGATGAAACAGGCCGGTGCCGCTGTTGTACTGCTGGCCGTACTGGGTGTCGGCGGAAGCGCCTACACGCATTACCAGCACGGCATCGCCCGCGCGCAGGCCATGAAAACCCGCAGCAACATCCTCTCCAACCTCGCCGCCAAGGAAAACATTCAGCTGATTTCGGCTGACCAGGCACGCCAGGTTGTGGCAGAAGCCCTGGGCACGGATGCCGCTTCCCTGAAGATCGACTCTGTCATGCTGGACACGCCGGGGTTCGGCCAGGACAAACGTTTCAAGAAGGATAAGGACGACGGCGGCCGCAAAGAGTTCCGGGAAAAAGCCGGAGCCCGTTTTGATAACGGCCGCCGGGAAGGCCGTCCGGTACAGTTCGCAAAAGAACGCCGCGGCGACGGCCCGCGGGCCATGGAATGGGAACGCGGCCGGGATAACGACAACGAAGAAGCTTACTGCGGCGGCTGGGGTCCCGGCTACGGCAGACGCGGTGACGGATACGGTCCGTGCGGCGGTCCCTGGGGCGATGGCTATCATCGCGGCTACGAAGGCCGGCGCTACCGTGACGACGACCGGCAGGAAGAAGCCGCCCCCATGCCTGGCAGTTTGAAACAGGCACCGGAACAGGCCGGCCCGTCCGCCCAGGCACCCGGTTCCACCCAGGCGCCGGCTCCCAAACAGGGCCTGGCTTCCCCGGACGCTCCGAAAGGCGTCACGATGGCTGACCGCCAGAGCCTGGCCAACCGGCCCTTGTTCTACAAAGTACGCTGCAACACCGGCAATTCCGAGGCCTCGTTCCTCGTGGACGCCCGCAGCGGCAAAATCCTGAACACGGCCGTACGGGCGCAGAAAACCTTTCTGGCCAAACTCTTCTGACGCTTACGGCTGGAAGCAATTCCTTATGCACAACCAGAAACCAAACAGACACTGAGACATAAATCCCCCCTCTGAATCCTCTCCTCAAAAAGGCGCCCTGCCCGGCCTCGTTTCTCCCCCTGAGACCGGCGCAAGGCGCCTTTCCGTCTGCTTCCTTTTTACTTTTTCCCCTGCAGGTCCGTCACTTTCCCAGGTAAAGCACCTGGAGCGGATCGCCGCCATCCCCGCGGCGGCTGCCCTGCCGGTCGTAGCGTTCTTTGACCTCCGGCGTGGTCGGCAGCAGGCGGGCTACCATGGTTCCGTGAAACAGGAACAGCACTTCCACAAAGAACGTGTTGTCCACTTTATCGTAAACACGCCCGGCCGACCATGTCCCCCGCACAGTCGTCGACCAGGCATTGGCCAGGTAGCCGATTTTTCCAGAAGCCGGGGCCATCGCGAAAATGGCCTCGCTGTCCACCGGGTTGTCCGGTTCCTTCACGCAGCACAGCACGTCGCCGCAGAAAAAGTTCCCGTGGTCATAGTGCTTTGTCCCTGTCACCGTCACGTACACCGGCGCTTCCTGTTCTTCGTTTTTCCGTTCTTCCGTCCCGGACATCATAACCGTTTCCTCCTTCCGTTTTCTACATCATACAGCCTGGCCCGGACACATTATGTCGCATGCAAAATAAGCGGAGAAAATTTATTTTTCCGCTATTCGTGCTATACTGTAAGAAGAGTTCCAAGCAAGGAGGTATTTCAATTATGAAGAAAATCGCCATCATCCGCTGCCACGATGTCAGCATGCGCTGCGGCGCCACGGGCTGCCTGCGGGCGTTCAATGAAAAAGACAAGGCCTTTGCGCCATACGGTGACGAAGAGCTGCGGCTCGTCAGCCTCATGACGTGCAACGGCTGCGGCCAGACCGTGGAAAACGATCCGGGCCTGAAAAAGAAGCTGGACCGCTTGATTGAAAAACAGGTCGATGTGGTTCATCTGAGCCACTGCACGAGCAAAAAGGACAAGGACAATCCCGACAACCGTCATACTTGTCCGTGGATCGTCAAAATTGCCGATTACCTGAAACAGAACGGCATCCAGGTCGTGGAAGGCACCCACTGAGGGCCTGTCCCGAACCACCGGAGAAGGGCTGCGCGGAATACAGTTGATACTGCATTCCGTGACAGTCCTTTTTTGTGTGCCCGAAACCGGCTGCGGAACAAAAAAATTTTGTATTCTGCCCTTCCATTGCTTAAAATTTATTCCTAAAAGTATTATAATATTAAAGGTATTATAATCTTATTGATATAGAATATCATTAATAGCCGGGCGGCATCCGGGCGGAGCCGTCGGGAAAGGAGATTTCCATGGAGCTGAAAATTATTTACATGACCAACCACGACCGGCGCTACGCCGCCATGCGCAAGGCATGCGGCGAGCTGCAGGAAGAGGGGCGGATATCCGACCTCTGCATCCCGGTTCTGGCTGAACGCTCCAGCGACTGGAATGCGTCGTGGGAACGCAAGTTCACCGGTGCGTCCCTGGTCATGATCCATTTTATGAAGAACGCCTCGAAGAGTCCATTCTGGAAGGCCTGCCGGAGCTTTTTGGAGGCTCACGGCATTCCGTACTTCCTGGATTCCGTCAAGGGAGACGCGGCAGAGCACAGTACTGCCATCGAAACCAGTGTCCTGCATCAGTTCCGCCTGTATTTCCTCTATGGCGGCAACACCAATTACCGGAACGTCTGGCTCTATGCCACGGCCCTCTGCGCCCCCGGGACGGCGCAGCCGGAAGCACCGAAGCCTTTTGCCTGGGCCGGCATTTACGATCCGGAGCAGGAAGAGCGCTACACCACTGACGCCGAAGCCTACCGGGCAGCGCACTGCGCCGCGGACAAACCGGTCGTGGGGCTGCTTTTCTACCGCGACGAATGGATCTGGGGCGACCTGTCGTACCAAGATGCCCTGATCCGGGCCCTGCAGGCACGGGGCTGCCAGGTCCTGCCTGTTTTTGCCAACAGTTTTCTCGATACATCGGCCGGGATGCCGTCCTTATCCGACGTGTTCGACCATTACTTTTTCCATAAGGGCAAACCGGTGCCGGATGTCCTGATCAATACCATGAAATTTTCCCTCACGGGCAGCGGCCGCATGAACCCGGCGAAGCTCCAGGAGCTCGGCGTGCCCGTTCTGGATGCGTACACGCTGCTCGTCCCGGAGCAGGATTGGCGGAAGAACCCCGAAGGCCTCAATGCCGTCGAAGAGTCCATTGCCGTGGCCATGCCGGAACTGGACGGCGTGATTCACGGTGTTCCTGTCGCCGGCAGGGTGCGGGAAGCCGACGGGGCGGTCCACTTTACGCCCTTGCCCGAACGCATCGAACGGATGGCGGCCAAAGCGGCCAAGTGGGCCCGCCTGCACCGCCTGCCCAACAAAGACAAGAAAATCGCCTTGATTTTCCATAACTATCCTGCCAAAAACTCCAATATCGGCAGCGCCTCCGGCCTGGACACGATGGAAAGCGCCATCCGCCTCCTGCGGCGCATGAAGGAAACAGGCTACACGGTGGACTTCATCCCGCCCGACACGGAAGACCTTGTCCGCCTCATGACCTCCCACGCCACGAACGATATATCGTCCCTGACGGAAGAGCAGGCCGAAGCCTGCCAGAAACTGAAAGCGTCGGATTACCGCGCCTTTTTCGAGAGCCTGGCGCCGGAAGCGCAGGCCAAAATGACGAAACAATGGGGCGAAGCACCGGGCGATGTCATGCTGTCCGAAGCCGGGGACATCCTCGTACCGGGGACCATGGACGGCAACCTGTTCCTGAGCGTACAGCCGTCGCGCCAGTACGGCATGGACCCTGCCAAAGCGTACCATGATCCGTATATTGCGCCGACCCACCAGTACCTGGCCTTCTATTACTGGCTGCGCGAAGTCTGGAAGGCCGACGCCGTCATCCATTTCGGCACCCACGGCAACCTGGAATGGCTGCCCGGCAAGAGCACGGGCCTGGACGAAGCCAGCTATCCCGACATTGCCCTGGGCGATTTACCGAACATCTACCCGTACCATATGACGATCACCGGCGAAGGCATGATTGCCAAGCGCCGCGCCGCAGCCTGCCTGATCGGCTATCTGCCGGCGCCCCTTACGGATGCCGGTGCCTACGACGAAATTGCGGAACTGGAAAAGACGCTGGACGAATATGTCCGGTTGAAAGAAGCGGGCAGCGACGTGTCCGACATGAATCAGTCCATCCTGGACCTGGTGCGGAAAGCCAAACTGGAGCAGGATGTCCCCTACGACGCTTCCCGGCCCTTTGAAGAGTATACGGCCTCGCTCCATGACTATATCGAGGAATTGAAAGACAGCGAAGTCCACGCCGGACTGCATATCCTGGGCCAGCCTCCCGAAGGGACCCTGCTCACGGACAGCATCTTGCAGCTGCTGCGCCTTTCCAACGGCGACGTGGATTCCATTTACGAATTGTGGGCTGCCAAATACGGCACCACGCCGGACTGGATTCAGAGCCACGCGGCGGAAATCATGCCCTGCGGGATGACCGGCGGCGCCCTGATGGACCAGATCCGCCGCGAAACGCGGAAAGTCATTGCCACCTTGCAGGAAGGCAGCTTTACGGAAGAAGCCCTCGCAACAGCCCTCGCCCTGCCGGAGCTGCAGGCGGCCGACCCCGTGTCCGCCCCGCTGCCGGATGGCTGGACCGCCAAAGCCGAAGCCTTGCTGCGCTTTGTGAACACCGAAGTATACCCGCGTCTGGCGCGTACGACCGAGGAAATGGACCACACGCTGGACGCCCTCTCCGGACGCTTCGTGCCGCCCGGACCTTCGGGTTCCCCCAACGCCGGCGGGGTCCGTCTCCTGCCGTCGGGGCGCAATTTCTACGGGGTCGATCCCCGCGCCCTGCCCTCGCCGGCAGGCTGGAAACTGGGTGTCCGCCTGGCGGACAAGATGGTGGAAAAGTTCATCGCCACCCAGGGCCAGTATCCGGAAAACATCGGCATGGTCCTCTGGTCCGGCCCGAATATGCGCTCCTCCGGCCAGGACATCGCCGAATTCCTGTACCTGCTCGGCGTGCGTCCGGTCTGGCAGAAAGGCAGTCTCCATGTGCGCGGCCTGGAAATCATTCCCCTGTCGGAGCTGAAACGTCCCCGCATCGACGTGACAGGCCGTATCAGCGGCCTCTTCCGGGATACGCTGCCCCAGCTGGCCGAGCTGATGGACAAGGCCGTCCTGCTGGCAGCCTCGCAGGAAGAGGCACCGGAAGACAATTTCGTCCGCAAACATATCCAGGAAGACACACAGCTGCTGGAAGACAAAGGCGTGTCGGCAGACGACGCCTGGCGGAGCGCGGCCTACCGGATTTTCGGCAACGCACCCGGTACCTACGGCGCCGGCGTCAATACCGTCCTCGATTCCCACAACTGGGAAACCCAGGACGACCTGGCGAAGGTCTATGTCCGCTGGGGCGGCCATGTCTTCGGCGGCGGAACCCGCGGGGAATTCCATCCGGAACTGTTCCAGCGCCGTCTGGCCCAGCTGGACCTGACCATCAAAAACGAAGAAAACCATGAAAGCAACATTCTGAGTTCCGATGACTACAACGCATTTCACGGCGGCATGATTTCCGCCGTCAAGAGCCTGGGCGGCAAAACGCCGCAGTCCTACGTAGGCGACAGCAGCAACCGCTCGGCCGTCGGCGTCCGGACCGTGCAGGAGGAAATGCGCCGTGTCTTCCACGCGGAATCCATGAACCCGAAATATATCGAAGGCCTCATGAAACACGGCTACAAGGGTGCGACGGATCTGGCCAACCGCCTCTCCATCAGCTTCCAGTGGGATGCGACAAGCGATGTCATGGACGATTCCATGTACGAGCAGTACGCCCAGAAATACGCCCTGGATCCGAAGATGCAGCAATGGATGAAGAAAGTCAATCCCTGGGCACTGCAGAGCATTGCCGAAACACTGTTGGAGGCCGACCAGCGCCAGATGTGGAACGCCAATGACGAAACGAAAGACGAGCTGCAGCAATTGTATCTGTCCGTAGAAGGAGAATTGGAAGATGACGGCGATGACGACGAATAAACCGCCGCTGCAGGAAACAGGCCTGCCCCCTGTCCGCATGCTGGTCCTGACCCTGACGGGCCGCTGCAATTTCGCCTGCCGGTATTGCTACGCCGCCTCCGTGGCTGCCGAAGACATGGACGAGGACACGGCGGTGGCCGCCGTCCACCTGGCCGGACGCGGGGGAAAGCGTTTCCTGCTGCAGTTTTCCGGAGGAGAACCGCTGCTGTGCTTCCCCTTGATTCAGAAGCTGATCCGCGTCGTGGAAGAAAATCACTACGACGCCCAAATGCAGCTGCAGACCAACGGGTCCCTGCTTACTCCGGAAATCGGACGTTATCTGTTTGACCACCAGGTCGGCCTCGGCCTTTCCTGCGACGGGCGCCCCGCCCTCATGGACCGCATGCGCGTGGCCAGGGACGGCTCTTCTTCGTCACGCCTGACGGCCGCCGCGGCGCGGAACCTGGCCGCCCAGGGTATCGGCACGGGGCTGACCTGCGTTGTGACGGCAGACTCCGTCGAAGAGCTGCCGGGCATTGCGGACATGGCCCACTTTTACGGGAATGTGCATCAGGTCGGCTTCGACATCCTGCGGGAACAAGGCCGGGGCGCCGGCATGAAGGCGCCGACGGCGGAAGCCATGACGCGGGCCCTGGAAAAGACCTATGCCCGCATGGAAGCACTGGAAAAGGCAACAGGCCGCAAGGTTCATTTTACGCAGGAAGACCGGGTGCGCCGGCTGGCGCAGACGGGACAGCACGACTTTCCCCAGTGTTACGCCATGCACGGCGAAGCGGCCTTCGTCGACGTTCACGGCGACATCTACGCCTGTTCGTCCCTGGTCGGGCGTCCGGAATACCGCCTCGGCAATGTACGGACCGGACGGGATCCGGAAAAAGTACGGGCCGTGGCGCGGCGGATTCAGGAGGCCATGGCGGAGTGCCGCCACTGTCCTTACTTTCCCCTCTGCGGCGGCGGATGTTTTTCCCGCTGGCTCCGAAAGGACGGCGTTGTACGCCGGGTTGACGCAGAATGCGCCATGAAACAGTTCTTCATTAAAAAATATAAAGAGCATCACAAGGAGGAATTTTCCAAATGAAAAGACAAGGTACCTTTCCCTTCACGGCCATTATCGGCCAGGACACGATGAAAAAAGCCCTGGTGCTGAACGTCGTCAATCCGAAACTCGGCGGCGTCCTGATCCAGGGGGAAAAAGGAACCGCAAAATCGACGGCCGTCCGCGCCCTGGCAGATCTGCTGCCGCCGCGCAGATGCATCAAGGGCTGCCGGTTCCATTGCGACCCCGATGACAGAGCAAACTGGTGTGACGAATGCCAGGAAAAATACGCGACGGAAGAACCGCCGGTGGAACTGCTGCCCATGAAAGTGGTCGAACTGCCCGTCAGCGCCACGGAAGACCGCGTCGTCGGAACCCTGGACATCGAAACCGCCATCCGCGAAGGCAAACGTTCCTTCGAAACGGGTATTCTGGCTGACGCCAACCGCAACATCCTTTACGTAGATGAAATCAATCTCCTCGACGACCATGTGGTCGACGTCCTGCTCGACTCCGCCGCCATGGGCATCAACACGGTGGAACGCGAAGGCATTTCCTACTCCCATCCGGCGCGCTTCTCCCTGGTCGGCACCATGAACCCGGAAGAAGGGGACATCCGCCCGCAGCTTCTCGACCGCTTTGCCTTGTCCGTCAAGGTCGCCGGCGAACAGGATCCGGAACGGCGCGCGGAAATCATCAAACGCCGCCTCGCCTATGAAGCAGATCCGGAACCGTTCCTGGAAAGCTGGAAGGACGAACAGGCCAAGGAAGTCCGCCGCATCGAACGAGCCCGGAAACTGCTCTCCGAAGTGACCTGCTCCAACGATATGCTCCTGCTGGCCGCGAAAATTTCCATCAACCTGGGCGTCGACGGACACCGTGCCGACATCACCCTGATCAAGACGGCCGAAACCATCGCCGCCGTTGCCGGCCACACAGAAGTCACGAAAGAGGATATCCGGGAAGCCTCCAGACTGGCATTGCCGCACCGTATGAGACGCCGTCCGTTCGAAGAACAGAATCTGGACTGGACGGAAGTCGACAAGGTCATTGACGATGAAGCGTAATCTCTTCCCCTTTGCCGCTGTCTGTGGCATGGAAAAGCCCAAAGAAGCCATTCTCCTGACACTGGTCAATCCTTTTGCCGGCGGCCTGCTGCTGTCCGGTGAAAAAGGGACCGGCAAATCGACCCTCGTCCGCAGCGCCCGCGAACTGCTCGCCGACGCGCCGTGGGTCGAAGTCCCCATCAGTATCACGGAAGACCGGCTCTTTGGTTCCATCGACACAGAAGAGGCGATCCGCAGCGGACACAAGAAACTCCTTCCCGGATTGATTGACGAAGCGGATCAGGGGCTGCTTTATATGGACGATGTGAATTTACTGCGCGACGACCTGCTCTCGGCCGTGCTGAACATTCGGGAAGCCGGCGGGTACCGGCTGGAACGGGACGGCCTCTCGGAACAGCGGGATGCTTCCTTTACGGTCCTGGCCGTCATGAATCCCGACAGCGGCACCCTGCCGGCCTCTTCCCTGGACCGGTTCGGCCTGTTCGCCCAGACAGAAGCCGCGCAGGACGACGCGACCCGCCTGGAAATCATCCGCCGCGTCCTCGCCTTTGAAAAAGACGGCCTGGCCTTCCGGTCCCAATGGGCCGGAGAAACGGCGAAACTGCAGGCACAGGTGCAGCAGGCACGGCGCGTGCTGCCTACGGTCACCGTCTCCCCTGCCATGATGCAGCTGGCTGCCGTCTATACCTTGAAAGCCCACGTGGCCGGTCACCGGGCCGATATTTACCTGATTGAGGCGGCCCGGGCGGAAGCGGCCCTCGCCGGCCGTTCTTACGTGCTGCCCAAGGACCTGGAAAAGGCGGCGGAATTCGTGCTGCCCCACCGTATGCGGAAAGCCGAAGAACAGCCGCCCCAACCGGAGGAACAGCCGCAGGAAGAACCGCCGGAAAACCAGGAGCAGGACCGGCAGACTCCGGACAACCAGCAAGAGTCTCCCGACGACAATGACTTTGCCCGCCCGCCGCAGGAAGAACCGCCGCAAATCGACACGGAAGACCACGAAGGAAACGACAGCACGGATGCGGACCACTCCGGCATGGCGAACCCCCAGGGTGCCAGCCGGGAGCGCATCGACGCTGCCGACCTGCGCGTGCATATGCCGCCCATGTGGATCGAACCCGCCAAAACCCGTAAACCGAAAAAAGGCAGCGGCAAACGCAGCCTGACGATTACGGACCTGTCCCAGGGCCGCTACGTGCGGGCAGAAATTCCAAAAGCCAAAACCACGGACATCGCCTTCGACGCCACGCTGCGCGCTGCCGCACCCTACCAGAAAGCCCGGCCTTCCAACGGCTGTGCCGTCGTAATCCGCAAAGAGGACGTGCGCGGCAAGATCCGCGAAAAACGGACCGGCAACATTTTCCTCTTCGTCGTCGACGCCAGCGGCTCCATGGGGGCCCGCGAACGGATGAAGACCGTCAAGGGCGTCATCTTCAAGATCCTGCTCGACGCCTACCAGAAACGGGACCGCGTCGGCATGATCGCGTTCCGGAAAAACCGGGCCGAAGTCCTGCTGCCGGTTACGCGCAGTGTCGACTTTGCCCAGAAAAAGCTGGCCGCCATGCCGACAGGCGGCAAAACGCCCCTGGCCAAAGGCCTGCTCAAAACGGAAGATCTGCTCGACATGCTCTACCGCCAGGACCCGAACCAGGATCCCGTCGTCATTTTGATTACGGACGGACGGGCCACGCGTCCTTTGAACAAGGATACCGACCCGGTCCGTGACGCGATGGAGGAAGCGAAACGCATCGGCCGCCGGAAACTGCCCGTGGCGGTCATCGACACGGAATCGGGCTTCGTAAAGCTCGGCCTCGCGAAAAAGATGGCGAAGGTCATGGGCGCCTCCTACTACCGCGTCGACAAAATTTCCGAAGACCAGCTCCTCCACATCTGGAGGACCACGGCCGGCGCATAAAGGCATAAAAAAAATCCGGAACCGAAGTTCCGGATTTTTTTGTTGTTTCTGTGTTCGGCACCAATCAGCGCTTGCTGTACTGGGAAGCCTTGCGGGCTTTCTTCAAGCCGTATTTGCGACGTTCCTTTTCGCGCGGGTCGCGGGTCATGAGGCCGGCCTTCTTCAGAACCGGACGGAATTCCTCGTCAACCTTTACGAGGGCACGGCTGATGCCGTGACGGATGGCACCGGCCTGGCCGGAGATGCCGCCGCCGATGACGTTGACCAGCACATCGTATTTGTCCTTGGTCTTGGTCAGTTCCAGAGGCTGGTTGACAACCAGTTTCAGGGTTTCCAGACCAAAATAATCGTTCATTTCACGGCCGTTGATGATGACTTTGCCTTCACCCGGTACCAGGCGGACACGGGCAACGGAAGATTTGCGACGGCCGGTCGCACTGTAAACTACTTCTGCCATAATCTTATCTCCTCCTGATTACCGTACGTTGATTTCCAAAACTTCAGGCTTCTGTGCCGCATGCGGATGATCCGGGCCGGCATATACATGAAGCTTGCTGTAAATCTGGTCGCCCAGGCGGTTCTTCGGAATCATGCCGCGGACAGCCATTTCAACCATTCTGACAGGGTTGTTGGCCAGCATATCCTTGGCTACGACATAACGGTCGCCGCCCAGATAGCCGGTGTGATGGAAGTAAACCTTCTGCGTCAGCTTTTTGCCGGTCAGAACTACTTTGTCAGCATTGACGATGATCACATTGTCGCCGGTGTCCACATGCGGGGTGAAGGTCGGTTTGTTCTTGCCGCGCAGGACTTTGGCAACTTCTGCGGCCAGACGGCCCAGAGTTTTATCGGTCGCGTCCACAACGTACCATTTACGTTCAACAGTGGACGGATTTGCCATGAAAGATTTCATACTCAATGTCCCTCCCAGGATTGTTTCGGTTTAAATTACTGATCCAATTGGCGCATCTGCATTGAAGCGGTGCAAATGCTGCAAAACGTGAAGTGATGATGAGTGTTGCACTTTTTCAACGGGGCTAATCGAATCCAAAGCGCAAAATCACGTAAATATATTTTAATCATTTTGTCCGGCCTTGTCAACTAAAAAAACGGAACTTCCTACTAAAAATAGGAAATTCCGTTTCTTGTCCCAAAAAGCGGAGGATGTAGCGGCCGTCCGGCCGGTACATCTCAGGATTCCTTGTCGATGTCGATCAGTTCGTAATGGTCGGCGCCCATGCCCAGATCGTGCATGGCCTGCAGCTGGTGCAGCCCGTGGCGGGACAGGATACGCTCCTTCAGGTCCTTGCTCTTTTCGCCGTCAAAGCCGAAGACGAGGTCGCACGACGCCTGGTCGATGGCGAGGATGTCCGTCGAGGCCATCATGCCCAGATCGGGAATCACCGGGGGTGCGGCACCGACGCCGGCGCAGTCGCAGTCAATGGACATACGGCGCAGCACGTTCAGGTACGTGATATGCTTGCCGAAATGGTCGAGGGTCGCTTTGCCCGAATCGGCCATGCGCTCCATGAATGCGTCCTGCAGTGGCATCTTTCCCCAGGCGTCCCCCGCAGGCGGCATCGGTCCTTCCAGATATCCGTGGACCTGGCGCTTGCCCAGCTGGCCGGACGCGTTGCCGATGGCGATGTTCTTCAGGGAACCGCCGAACTCGCCCATGGCGTGGCCCTTGAAATGGGTCAGGACGATCATGGAATCATAGTTCAGGATATGGCTGCCCAAAAGGATCAGGGGCGTCAACACACCGATGTGCTTCTTCCACATTCCCATATGTTTCGCCTCCCGTGCGTAAACTTATCCGTTCAAATGAAACTTTATCCTACGCAAAACGTACCACGGATGCGGCAGTGCGTCAAGAATTTACCGGACTGCCGTCCATACTTGTTCCGTATGCCGGACCATGCCGGAGATGCATATCATTTCAAGGGACCCGGACGATTTGTCCCGAAGGGTTCCGTATGGTACAATCGGAATTGGAAATCCGGGCCGGCACCTTGCGCCGGTCTTGCATAGAAAGGGGTTTTACCATTGAAAAAAGTAGTTGTCCTCACCACGGGCGGTACCATCGCCATGAAACCGGATCCCGTGTCGGGCGGGCTGATTCCCGCCGTCAGCGGCGACGACCTGGTGGAGGCCGTTCCGGCCCTGAAAGATGTAGCTGCTGTCGAAGTGCACGAATTTTCCAATGTTCCCAGCGGCCACGTGACGCCGCAAATGATGTTCGAACTGGCACAGCAGGTGGACGCGTACGCCGCGCGTCCCGATGTGGACGGCATCGCCATCACCCACGGTACGGACACCATGGAAGAGACGGCGTACATGCTGAGCCTGGTCTGCCGGACGGAAAAGCCGGTCACCATCACCGGTGCCATGCGCGGTGCCAGCGACATGGGCTACGACGGGCCGGCCAACATCCTGGCCGCGGTCCGCGTGGCTGCCTGTGACGCTGCCGCAGGCCGGCGCTGCCTGCTCGTCATGAATGACGAAATCCATGCGGCGGCCGAAGTGACGAAGATGCACACCGTGTCGTGCAGCACCTTCGCTTCTCCCGGCTGGGGTCCTGTCGGCCATGTGTACTACAATGGCGTCGTGTTCCGCCGCACCTGTGAAAACCTGCGCCGCATCGTGACGGACCATATCGAGCCCGATGTGGAACTCCTCAAGGTGGCGACGGGCATGAGCGACCTCTTCTTCCGGGCTGCCGCCGACAAACCCGTGAAAGGCCTCGTCGTCGAAGCTGTCGGCTGCGGCAATGTGCCGCCCACGGTGCTGCACGGCATCGAATACGTGCGCAGCAAAGGCATTCCCGTCGTGCTGGCAAGCCGCGTGCCCGAGGGCAAGGTCGTCCCTGTGTACGGCTACCTGGGCAGCGCGGGCTGGATGAAGCCCCTGGACCTCATCCACGCCGACGAGATCAATGGGCAGAAAGCGCGGCTCAAACTCATGGCCGCCCTGTCCCTCACGCAGGATCTGGAAGAACTGCGTGCCTTTTTCCGGGACGACGTGCAGTGACATCGTCCCCTGCAAACCATAAAACAAGCCCTGAACCAGCGGGTTGAAAAGCGGTACGCCGCCTTACAGCCTTGGTTCAGGGCTCTTTTTTCTGTGATGTTGTCAATGTGACGTCACCGGGACATCAGAAGCGGACTGCCTCTTCCAGGGCCCGGATGGCGCCGCTTTTGACGGGCCGTACTTCGCGTTCTTCGTCCAGATCCGTAAAGACGCACAGGCAGGCGTCGGAAAGGCCGGCCGCCCGGATGGCGGCAGCGTCGAATTCGAGGAGCTTGTCGCCCTGCTTCACGGTCTGGCCCGGTTCCACGAAGACCTGGAACCCGGCACCGTTCATCTGCACCGTGTCGATGCCGATGTGGAGCATGTATTCCAGGCCGTCGGCCGTGCGCAGGCCCAGGGCGTGCTTCGTATCAAAGACGAGGTCGACCGTGCTGTCGCAGGGCGCATATACGGCGGAATCCGTCGGATAGACGAGGAATCCGTCGCCGGTCATCTTTTCGGAAAAGACTTCGTCGGGCGCATCCGTAATGGGATGGAGTTCTCCCGTGAAGGGGGAATTGAAGGATTGTGTCATGGCTGCTGCCTCCTGGTTATACATTCATTCGGACCGGGGTACGTGACGGACGCCAGGTACAGTCCCTGGGCCGGGGCGGCGGCGTTCTCGAAGGCACCCCGCGGCGCTTCCAGTTCCCGGGCGAGGGCGTCCGGGTCCTTGCGGCCCCAGCCGGCCTGCAGCATGGACCACACCAGGTTGCGCACCATATGGTAGACGAACCCGTCCCCCGCGATGCGGTAGACATAGCGTTCCGGCGCGTCAGAATCGTCGTGACGCGTTGCAAGCCCCGGAGCCGGGCACTGGGTCCAGTCCGAAGCAAAAATCGTTTTAACGGGCGATACGGGGGCGCTGCCCGTACTCTGGAACCCGCTGAAGTCATGGGTTCCCAGGATATGGGAAGCGGCGCGGTTCAACAGCGCCAGATCCGGCCGTTCCGTCACCTGCCAGGCGTAGTTCCGCGCGAACGGATCCGGTACGGGCGTGTACTGCACCACATACAGGTATTCCTTGCGCACCACGTCCTTGCGGGCGTTGAAGCCTTCCGGCGCGTCCTCGGCCGCCAGGGCCCGGATATCGGCGGGCAGGTAGGTGTTCAGGGCGCGTACGAGGCGCTCCGTGGGAATGCGCCCTTCCGTCGTGAAGGACACGACCTGCCCCAGGGCGTGCACGCCGGCATCCGTCCGGCCGCTGCCGGTCACCTGGACCGGTTCGCCGCACAGGCGGGACAGGACATCTTCCACCACGTTCTGGATGGCCGGAAAGCGGGTCTGCCGCTGAAAGCCGGCATAGGCCGTGCCGTCGTAGGACAAGGTTATCTTCAAAGTTCGCATAAGTGACTCCTGCCGACTTACAGTTTCGCTGCCAGCGGTCCCCAGCGCAGCAGTACGAGGAAGACGATCATGGCGATGCCGAACACGAAGGCCGCGGCGTCGCCGCCCCGGTAGGCCAGTTGGTGCATGCGCGTGCGCCCTTCCCCGCCGCGGTAGCAGCGCGCCTCCATGGCCACGGCCAGGTCGTCGGCCCGGCGGAAGGCACTGATGAAGAGCGGGATCAGGATGGGCAGCATGTTTTTCGCTTTCTGCAAAATGTTGCCGCTCTGGAAATCGGCCCCGCGCGAGGTCTGGGCCTTGATGATGCGGTCCGTTTCCTCGAGCAGCGTCGGGATGAAGCGCAGGGCGATGGTCATCATCATGGCCAGCTCGTGGGCCGGCACGCCGATGCAGCGGAAGGGCCGCAGCAGCGACTCAATGCCGTCGGTCAGCACAATGGGCGACGTGGTAAACGTCAGGACCGACGAAATCATGAGGAGCAGCATGAGGCGCATGGACATCTTGATGCCCATGGCGATGCCTTCCTGGGTGATGCGGATGAACTTCCACTGGTACAGCACGGTCTCGCCCTGGCCGACGAAGACATGCATGGCCAGGGTCAGCAGAATGATGAAGAGCAGCGGTTTCACGCTCTTGAAGACGAGCAGGAAGGGCAGCTTCGAAATGGCGATGACGAAGAACACCATGACCCAGAGGGCCACGTAGGCCGGCACGCTCTGGGCGAGGAAGATGGCCACAATCAGAAGCAGCGTGACGAGGATCTTGGTCCGCGGGTCCAGGCAGTGGACGAAGCTGTTGCCCGGATAATATTGTCCCAGTGTGATATCTCCCAGCATAGCCTACTTCAGCCCCTTTCTCTTGCGGATCTCCTTCAGCAGGGAGGCCGTGTCCGTCACCGTTTCCGGGATGGCCAGGCCTTTGGCGCGCAAGGCGTCCTTGAGTTTGTATATTTCCGGGATGTCGAGGCCGACATCCTGCAATTCTTTGCGGCGTTCGCGGAACAGGGCGGCCGGTTTGCCGTCCATGATGATACGGCCGTCGTACACGACGAGGAGGCGGTTGGCGAACTGCAGGGCGTCCTCCATGCTGTGCGTGACCATGATGATGCCGATGCCCTGTTTCTTGTACAGGGACAGGATTTCGCGGAACACATCGCGGCGGGCGCCGGGGTCGAGGCCGGCCGACGGCTCGTCCAGAATCAGGTAGTCCGGTTTCATGGAAACGACGCCGGCAATGGCGACGCGGCGCATCTGCCCGCCCGACAGGTTGAAGGGCGAGCGCTGGGCCAGGGCGTCGTAATCGAGGCCGACGAACTGCAGGGCCTCGCGGACGCGCTGTTCCACTTCGTCCTCCGTCAGCCCCAGGTTGCGGGGTCCGAAGGCCACGTCCTCGTAGACCGTTTCGGCGAACAGCTGGTGCTCCGGATACTGGAAGACCATGCCCACCTTGCCGCGGGCGGCGCGGGCTTCCTTCGTCTTGCCGGACAGGTCCGTGCCGTCCAGGAGGGCTTTGCCCTTCGTCGGATGGAGCAGGCCGTTCAGATGCTGGATCAGCGTCGACTTGCCGCTGCCCGTGTGGCCGATGATGGCGACGAATTCGCCTTTTTCAATTGTAAGGGAAATATCGTGGAGCACTTCCTTTTCATAAGGGGTGCCCTTCGAATACGTAAAGGAAACATGTTCCAGTTCGATAGACATATGGTGTCATCCTTTGATTTATTGCACGGGACGGTATCAGGCCAGGGCCTGTGCCAGATCCTCGTTCGTAATGATGCCCTGGGGCAGTTTCATTCCCGTCTTGCGGAGCTCGAAGGCCACTTTGGCGGCCAGGGGCGCTTCCAGACCCAGCTCTTCCAGTTCCTCCACGCGGGAGAAGACTTCCTGCGGCGTACCCTGGAACAGGATACGGCCTTTTTTCATGACGACGACGCGGTCGGCATGGATGGCTTCAACCATGTTGTGGGTGATATAGACGACGGTGATGTGCTTTTCCTTGTTCAGTTTCCGCACCGTGCCGACGATTTCCTTGCGGCCCTGCGGGTCGAGCATGGCCGTCGGCTCGTCGAGGACGATGCAGTTGGAGCCCAAAGCCAGCGTACCGGCGATGGCGACGCGCTGTTTCTGCCCGCCGGACAGAAGGTGCGGCGCCCGGGTGCGGTATTCCGTCATGCCGACGGCCTTCAGGGCATCTTCCACGCGCTGCCGGATTTCGTCCGGCGGCACGCCGATGTTTTCCGGTCCGAAGGCGACGTCTTCTTCCACGACGGCGGCCACAATCTGGTTATCGGGGTTCTGGAAGACCATGCCCACGTTCTGGCGTATCTCCCATAACTTCGTCTCGTCCAGCGTATCCATCCCCTGGATTTTGACGGTGCCTTCCGACGGAAGGAGCAGGGCGTTCAGGTGACGGGCCAGCGTGGATTTGCCGCTGCCGTTGGTGCCGATGACGGCCACGAATTCGCCGGGGCGGATGGCCAGATTGACTTTATCCAGCGCCAGGACCTCGTTGTTCTCCGTGTCCGTGTAAATATGACTCAGGTCCTTGATATCGATGAATGGGGCCTGCTGTTTCGTTTCCATTTCCAGACAACTCCTGTTTCATGGCGGAATCCCGGGACCGGCCCGGGTTCCAAAATGTTGACTACTTTATTATAATGTCCTGCACCGCAAACGTCAACGCTATATTAGGGATGGTTAACAGTGTAAGTCCCGTTGGCATAGGAAAAAGGCGCCGCTGCCCGTTCGGACAGTGACGCCTTTTAATCTGCCTATGTCGGCTGGCTGTTGATTACAGCAGTTCGATGATGGCCATCTCAGCTGCATCGCCGCGACGGGGGCCTACCCGGTAAATGCGGGTGAAGCCGCCCTGGCGCTCCTTGTATTTAGGAGCCAGTTCGTCAAACAGCTTCGTGGTAGCGGTTTCGTCTACCAGGATAGCCAGAGCCTGACGACGAGCGTGCAGATCGCCAACCTTTGCCAGCGTGATCAGTTTTGCAACATTCTTGCTGGTTTCCTTTGCTTTTGCAATGGTGGTTTCGATTCTGCCGTTCAGGATCAGGGCGCTGGACAGGCTGCGGAACAGGGCTTTGCGGTTGCCGGATGCACGGTTCAGTTTTCTGTATGCCATTGATTCCGTCCCCCTTATCAATCTTGGTTATCCCGTAAGGATAACTGCAATTCTTTCAATTTCTTCATAATTTCTTCCAGGGATTTGGTTCCCAGGTTGCGGACTTTCTTCAAGTCTTCTTCCGACTTGTTGATCAGGTCGCCCACGGTATTGATGCCGGCACGGCGCAGGCAGTTGTTGCTGCGCACGGACAGGTCCATCTCTTCGATGGACATGGCCAGCTTCGGATCTTCTTCAGCGGCTGTGGCCGGTTCCGGAACAGTCGCACCAACGATACCGGGTTCCGGTTCCATGACGGTGCTGTTCTGGAACAGTTTCAGGTAGCCGATGAGGATGCCGGAAGCCAGGCTGATGGCGTCATCGGGATTGATGCTGCCGTCGGTCCAGACTTCGAGGGTCAGCTTGTCATAGTTGGTGACGTTGCCGACACGGGTATCCGTAACACCGAATTTTACGCGGGTGATCGGGGAATAAATGGAATCGACCGGAATCCAGCCGATGCCCATCTCTTCACTCTTGTTCTTATCGCAAGGTACATAACCGGTTCCCTTGTCGACGTAGATATCCATCTTGAGGACGGCATCCTTGTCGAGGGTGGCGATGTGCAGCTCCGGATTCAGGATTTCCACATCGCTGTCCGGCTCGATATCACCGGCAGTCACTTCGCATTCACCGGCAGCGTCGATATGGAGCACCTTCGGAGCATTGTCCTGCGTGTTCAGCTTCAGGCACAGGGCCTTGATGTTGAGGATGATATCCGCCACGTCTTCCCGGACGCCGGGAATCGTGGTGAATTCATGCAGGACGCCTTCGATCTTGACGCCTTTTACTGCCGCCCCTTCCAGGGAGGACAGCAAAACGCGGCGGAGGCTGTTGCCCAGGGTGATGCCGTAACCGCGTTCCAGCGGTTCCCAAACGAATTTGCCATAGCGCTTGTCCGCAGAGATTTCGGAAGTAACTAATTTCGGATCAATAATTTCTATCATTCGGAAAGCCTCCTTCTCACGCGTATTACCACAATACGCCAACTGGTTGGTGGCACTTGATGCTCTTTATTACTTGGAATACAGTTCGACGATGGACTGTTCTACAACCGGAACATCAATTTCCTCACGAGTCGGGAAACGATCTACCTTTGCGTTCAGTGCTTCCGCATTCACTACGAGCCAGGCCGGAGCGGTAACAGCGCCCAGTTTTTCGTTCATGCCCTTGAAGTATGCCTTGTTCAGGCTGTTTTCCATTACGGAAACAACGTCACCGGCCTTGACCAGTGCGGACGGAATGTCCACGCGCTTGCCGTTTACGGCAATGTGGCCGTGCGTAACGAGCTGACGAGCCTGACGGCGGGTGGAAGCCAGGCCCATGCGGTAAACCACGTTGTCCAGTCTGCGTTCCAGCAGGATCAGGAGGTTTTCACCGGTGATGCCGGGCATCTTTTTAGCCTTTTCGTAATACAGGCGGAACTGTTTTTCCAGTACGCCGTAAATGAATTTTGCTTTCTGTTTTTCTTTCAGCTGTGCGCCGTATTCGCTGACTTTGTGGTTAGCGTGCAGGAGCTGACGGTGGGATTCTTTGGTGACACCCACGACCGCCGGTTCGATGCCCAGTGCGCGGCAGCGTTTCATAACAGGAACTCTATCAATTGCCATGTAAGTTTACACCTCCTGTAATTATACTCTGCGACGTTTCGGCGGACGGCAGCCGTTGTGCGGAATGGGAGTTACGTCCTTGATGGAGTTGACTTCCAGACCGGTGGCCTGCAAAGCGCGGATAGCTGCTTCACGGCCGGCACCGGGGCCCTTAACGTATACTTCTACGGTCTTCATGCCATGGTCCATAGCTGCCTTGGTAGCGGTTTCAGCTGCCATCTGAGCTGCGAACGGCGTGCTCTTACGGCTGCCGCGGAAGCCCAAGCCACCGGCGGAAGCCCAGCTGATTACGTTACCGTTGAGATCGGAAATAGTAACCAGCGTGTTATTGAAAGTGGATTTGATATGCGCAACGCCGGCAACGACGTTTTTGCTTACTTTTTTCTTCGTACGGACTGCTTTCTTTACTGCCACTTCTTAATACCCTCCTTACTGATTACTTTTTGCCCTGGGTCTTTTTCGGACCCTTGCGGGTACGGGCATTGTTCTTCGTGTTCTGGCCGCGTACGGGCAGGCCTGCACGATGTCTTCTGCCACGGTAGCTCCCGATTTCCACCAGGCGCTTGATGTTCATGGATTCCTCACGGCGGAGGTCACCTTCGACTTTATAGTCTCTGTCGAGTACTTCACGGATCTTAGCGATTTCGCCTTCCGTCAGATCACGGACGCGAGTATCGGGGTTGATACCGGTCTTCGCGAGGATTTCGCGGGATAAGGTAAGACCGATACCGAAAATATAGGGCAGCGCATATTCGATACGCTTGTCATTCGGTAAATCGACACCAGCAATACGTGCCATAATATCAGTGCACCTCCTTCTTAACCTTGTCTCTGTTTATGTTTCGGATTTTCGCAAATAACCATTACGCGGCCTTTGCGCTTGATGATTTTGCATTTATCGCAAATCTTCTTTACAGACGGTCTGACTTTCATTTTTTACCTCCTCAGTGTCTGTGCCGGCTCATTTGAACCGGTAGGTGATTCTTCCACGATTCAGATCGTACGGCGTCAGTTCGACCGTTACGCGGTCGCCCGGCAGGATCTTGATGAAGTTCATGCGGATTTTGCCGGAAATGTGCGCCAGGATCTCATGATTGTTCTGCAGTTTGACCTTGAACATGGCATTCGGTAAAGCTTCCAGAATAGTTCCTTCCACTTCGATTACATCCTGTTTGGACATCGGTTACCTCCCTGCTCTTTCTTCAAGGCCGGCCTTGACATCGGCATATACCTTGTCAATGGCCTGAGTGCCATCGATTTCCATGTAGACGCCCTGTTTCTTGTAGTAATCGATCAGGGGTTCCGTCTGGGAATGATAGGCTTTCAAACGATTCTTGACGGTGGCTTCCTTATCGTCATCACGCTGATAAAGGGAACCGCCGCATTTATCACAGACACCTTCCACTTTGGGCGGATTGAAGGTCACATGGTACGTGGCACCGCAGGATTTGCAGATGCGACGGCCCGTGACGCGGTCCACCAGGTCGCTGTCAGGAACTTCGATGTTCACAACGGCGGTCAGTTTGATGCCCGCATCCTTCAGGATGTCGTCCAAAGCTTCGGCTTGTTCCGTCGTACGGGGGAAGCCGTCCAGGATAAACCCTTTCTTGCATTCCGGCTTGCTCAGCCCTTCGCGTACGATGCCAATGGTTACAACGTCGGGAACGAGCCCGCCGGCATCCATGTATTTCTTGGCTTCTTTTCCCAGTTCCGTGCCCTGCTTGACGGCTGCCCGGAACATATCCCCCGTCGAGATGTGAGGGATCTTATATTCGTCAACAAGCCTTTCAGCCTGAGTACCTTTGCCGGCACCGGGAGGTCCCATTAAAAGAATATGCATAAGTTTTCCTCCTTATCTCATAAAACCTTCGTAATGACGGGTCAATGCCAGGGATTCGATCTGTTTCATCGTATCCAGGGCAACGCCTACGACGATCAGCAGGGACGTACCGCCGAGGTAGATACCTTCGATGCCGGTAATCCATACGACCGCGTGGGGCATCATCGCGATCAGGGCCAGGAAAATGGCACCCGACAGGGTGATGCGGGTCATCACGTTGTCCAGATATTCCGTCGTCGGCGCACCGGGACGCAGGCCCGGCACAAAGCCGCCCATCTTCTTGATGTTGTCGCTCATCTGCTTGATATCCAGCGTAACCGCCGTGTAGAAGAAGGTGAAGAACAGGATCAGGATGATGTACAACGTCGTCTGGAAGGGCGTGCCCCATGCAAAGTACCCTGCAATCTTCTGGACCCACGGCACATTCACGAACTGCGCGATGGTCGCCGGGAACATCAGGAGGGACGAGGCGAAGATGATGGGGATGACGCCTGCCTGGTTGACTTTCAAGGGAATGTAGCTGCTATGACCGCCGTACATTTTACGGCCGACCATACGCTTGGCGTACTGTACGGGCACCTTGCGGACACCCTGGGAAATAGCGACTACAAAAACGATCATTGCCAATGCGATCACGATAAACGCCAGCACATTGATGAGGTTTACCGTTCCTGCGTTCAGGTACTTATGCAGGGTGGACAGTCCGTTCGGGACACGGGAAACGATACCTGCGAAGATGATCAGGGAGATACCGTTGCCGACACCGCGCTGGGTGATTTCCTCGCCTACCCACATAAGGAAGCAGGTTCCTGCCGTCAGCGTGACCACGATCATCAGGATGGAGAAGAACCCCGGATTGATGATGGCGGCGCGCAGGCCGAACGCCATGCCCAGTGCCTGAATGACGGCCAGGCCGACGGTGGAGTACCGCGTAACCATGTTGGTCTTGCGGAACCCTTCCTCGCCTTCCTTGGACCATTCTTCCAGCGTCGGAATGACGACTTTCAGCAGCTGCAGGATGATGGATGCATTGATATAGGGGGTGATGCTCATGGCGAAGACCGAGAACTTGCTCAGGGCGCCGCCGGAGAAAACATCCAGCAGGCCGAACAGGTTGCCGTTGTTGAACAGCTGCTCGATCATGGTGGCATCGACGCCGGGGACAGGAATCTGTACACCCAGGCGGAAGACGCCGAACATCACCATTGTGAAGATGATTTTTCTACGTAATTCGGGGACCCGGTAAATATTAGCAAGGTTTGCTAACATTATCAGATCACCTCAACTTTGCCGCCGGCAGCGGTAATCTTTTCAGCAGCCGTCTTGGAGAAGCCGTTGGCCTGAACGGTCAGTTTCTTGGTCAGCTCGCCGCCGCCCAGGATACGGATACCGTCGCGTACATTCTTCACCAGACCGCATTCGATCAGCATTACCGGTTCAACAACAGTGCCGTCTTCAAAGCGATTCAAGGTCTCCACATTGATTTCTACATAATGTTTGCCGAACTTGTTATAAAAACCTACTTTCGGCAGGCGCAGGTATAACGGTCTCTGGCCGCCTTCAAATCCCGGGCGCTTTACGCCGCCGGAACGGGATTTCTGGCCTTTCTGACCTTTACCGGAGGTCTTGCCCAAACCGGAACCAAGGCCGCGGCCTACACGAACCCGAACTTGCTTGGAGCCCGGTGCGGGACGTAATTCATGTAATTCCATTCGTCAGTCCTCCTAATCTTAAGCTTCTACTTCTTCTACCTTAACGAGATGTTCTACTTTATGGATCATGCCGCGGATGGTAGGATTGTCTTCTTGTACCGCAGTGGTACCGATTTTGCGTAAGCCCAGGGCACGAACGGTGGCCTGCTGGTCTTTCTTATAACCGATCAAGCTGCGGGTCAAAGTGATTTTCAGTTTCTTCATCATTCTTCTCCTTCGCTCTCAATCAGTTCATCAGTTCTTCAACAGTCTTGCCGCGCAGTGCTGCAACTTCGGCAGCGTTCTTCAGGGACTGCAGGCCCTGCAGGGTGGCGCGGACCATGTTGCCGGGGTTATGGGAGCCCTGGCATTTGGTCAGGATATCACGAATACCGGCCAGTTCCATTACGGCACGTACCGGGCCGCCGGCGATGACGCCGGTACCTTCGGAAGCCGGGCGCATGAACACGCGGCCTGCACCGTAAACACCGATGATTTCATGAGGAATGGTGTTGCCGACCATCGGAACCGTGATCAGGTTCTTCTTGGCATCGTCAACGCCTTTACGAATTGCTTCCGGAACTTCGGCAGCTTTGCCCAGGCCCATGCCTACATGGCCCTTTCCGTCACCGACCACAATCAGAGCGGCAAAGGTGAAGCGGCGGCCGCCTTTAACAACTTTCGCAACGCGATTGATGAATACGACCTTTTCGTTAAAGCCGTCATCCGGTTTTTCGCGTCTGTCGCGCTTATCAAAATTAGCCAAAATCCTTCCTCCCTTTGTTAGAATTGCAGGCCAGCTTCGCGAGCTGCTTCTGCCAGTGCGGCGATACGGCCATGATACAGGTAGCCGCCGCGGTCGAATACTACTTTCGTTACGCCTTTGGCCAGCGCCTTTTCAGCAATGGCCTTGCCTACGGCCTTGGCAGCTTCCACGTTGCCGCCGTAGTTTTCGAAACTCTTTTCCACAGTGCTGGCTGCGGCAATCGTTTCGCCCGTTTCATCGTTGATGACCTGTGCGTAGATGTTGCTCAGGGAACGATATACATTCAGACGGGGTCTTTCCGCCGTACCAACGATATATTTGCGGGAACGGATATGACGTTTCTGACGCTTTTCGTTCTTGTTTGCTTTCTTAAACAAGAGGTTTCACTCCCTTCTCAATTACTTCTTAGCCTTTGCGCCGGCTTTGCCGACCTTACGGCGTACATGTTCGCCTTCGTAACGGATACCCTTGCCTTTGTAGGGTTCAGGCGGACGCAGGTTGCGGATTTCGGCTGCAACAGCACCGACCTGTTCCTTGTCCGGACCGCTGACCACAATCTTGTTGGGCTGCGGAACGTCGAAGGTGATGCCCGCAGGCGGTTCCATTACTACAGGATGGGAGAAACCCAGAGTGAAGTTGATGTTTTTGCCCTGTTTTGCGGCACGGTAGCCGACGCCCTGGATTTCCAGGGATTTGCTGAAGCCGTGCGTCACACCTTCGATCATGTTGTTGATCAGGGTGCGGGACAGGCCGTGCAGGGAACGGCTCTCTTTTTCGTCATCGGGACGTTCTACGGTGATGACACCGTTGTCCAGAGTAACCTTCATCGCGTTATGGATGCGACGCTGTAATTCGCCTTTCGGGCCCTTTACAGACACCACATTGTCTTCAACCTTGACCGTTACACCAGCGGGAACGGTAATAGGTTTTTTACCAATTCTAGACACTTAACGGTACCTCCTTATTCGTATTACCAAACGTATGCCAGAACTTCGCCGCCCAGGCCGGCTTTACGTGCTTCCTTGTCGGTCATCAGGCCTTTGGAAGTGGAAATAATCGCGATGCCCAGACCGCCGAGAACCTTCGGCAGCTGATCTTTCTGGGAATAAACGCGCAGGCCGGGTTTGGAAATACGTTTGAGGCCGGAAATTACTTTTTCACGGTTGGCACCGTATTTCAGGCTTACTTTGATAACATTCTGCTTGTTATCGGCTACTACTTCGTAATCTTTGATATATCCTTCGTCCTTTAAAATCGCAGCGATTGCTTCTTTGATTTTAGAGCCGGGGATTTCAACTTTATCGTGATAAACCGAATTTGCATTACGGATACGCGTAAGCATATCGGCGATCGGATCAGTCATTACCATTATTCAATGGCCTCCTTTCTAAAATGCTTCTTACCAACTTGCTTTGGTTACGCCGGGAATTTCGCCCTTGTAGGCGTATTCACGGAAGCAGATGCGGCACATGCCGAACTTACGCATATAAGCATGGGGACGGCCGCAGATTTTGCAGCGATTGTAATGACGAACAGAGAACTTAGGTTCTTTATTCCATTTTTCAATTAAAGCTTTCTTAGCCAAAATTATTTCCTCCTTACTTATGCTGCGAACGGCATGCCGAGGAGACGCAGCAATTCGCGGGCTTCTTCGTCGGTCTTAGCCGTGGTGACGATGATGATGTCCATGCCCTGGACCTTGTCAACCTTGTCGTATTCGATTTCCGGGAAAATCAGCTGTTCCTTCAGGCCCAGCGCGTAGTTGCCGCGGCCGTCGAAGGAAGTGGAGCTTACACCGCGGAAGTCACGTACGCGGGGCAGTGCGATGTTCATCAGTTTGTCGAGGAAATAGTACATGCGGTCGCCGCGCAGCGTCACTTTGGCGCCGATCGGCATACCTTCACGCAGCTTGAAGGCTGCGATGGATTTCTTTGCCTTGGTGATGACGGGCTTCTGGCCGGCAATCTGGGTCAGCTGGGCAACAGCCGTTTCCAGGGCCTTGCTGTTCGTAACAGCTTCGCCGACGCCCATGTTGATGATGACTTTTTCAATCTTGGGGATTTCCATTACGTTCTTATAATGGAATTTATCTACCATAGCCTTAACAGCTTCATTCTTGTATTTTTCTTGCAGTCTGGTATTGGCCATTTAAGTGGTTTCCTCCTTTCCCGGAAATTATTTATCGAGTACTTCGCCGCAGTGCTTGCAAACGCGGACGGACTTGCCGTTTTCCACCTTGTGGGCAATGCGGGTCGGTTTCTTGCATTTGGGGCAGACCACCATGACCTTGCTGGAGCTGATGGCTGCTTCCTTCGTTACGATGCCGCCCTGCGGATTGGTCTGGGACGGTTTGTTGTGACGCTTAACTTTATTTACACCTTCGACGATGACTTTGCCTTTCTTCGGCAGAGCGGTCAGGATTTTGCCTTCCTTGCCTTTGTCCTTGCCGGACAGGACCTGAACGGTATCGCCTTTTTTAACATGGAGCTTTACAGCAGTACTCATGTTTTAAGAACACCTCCTAATGTGCTTTGCGTATTTCTTAGAGCACTTCCGGTGCCAGAGAAATAATCTTCATGAAGTCTTTTTCACGCAGTTCGCGGGCAACAGGCCCGAAGATACGGGTGCCGCGGGGGCTCTTGTCGTCCTTGATCACAACGGCTGCGTTTTCGTCGAAGCGGATATAGGAGCCGTCTTTGCGATGCAGGCCCTTGGTGGAACGAACCACAACAGCCTTGACAACGTCGCCTTTCTTAACAACGCCACCGGGTGCTGCATCCTTAACGGAGCACACGATGATGTCGCCGATATTTGCATATTTCCGGTAGGAACCGCCCATAACGCGGATGCACATAACCTTCTTAGCGCCGGTGTTGTCGCCGACATTAAGAATCGTCTGTTGTTGAATCATGGTTTAACCTCCTGTGCCGGATCGCTCATTCAACCCGGCCGAAACAATTATTTCGCACGCTCTAAGACTTCAACCAGACGCCAGCATTTTTCCTTGGATAACGGACGGGTCTGCACAATCTTTACCAGATCGCCAACGTGAGCGTCATTGTTTTCATCATGAGCCTTAAATTTAATCGTGGTCTTAATGCCTTTTTTGTACAGAGGATGCTGAACGAAACGTTCTACGGCAACAACGATGGTTTTCTGCATCTTGTCGCTGACAACTCTGCCGGTACGGCTAACACGTGTATTTCTTTCTACGGTCACGACTGTTTCCTCCTTAATTGATGTTCAAGCCCTGCGCTCATGCGTTGATTTCGTTCTGGCGCTGTACGGTCTTGATTCTGGCAATGGACTTCTTTACTTCGCGAATCTTAGTCGGGTTTTCGCATTGTCCGGTTGCCATCTGAAAACGTAAGTTGAACAGTTCTTCTTTCAGTTCTGCTAATTTCTTGTCTAAATCTGCAGCAGACAGATCTCTGATTTCATTGATTTTCATCAAGCTTCACCACCCTTTGCTTCAGCGGCGGCTTCAGCCTCCATCTGTGCCTTGGAAACGAACTTCGTCTTGATGGGGAGCTTGTGGCCGGCCAGACGCATAGCTTCGCGAGCGTCAGCTTCGGTTACGCCGCCCATTTCAAACAGGACACGACCGGGTTTAACGACGGCAACCCAGTATTCAGGAGAGCCTTTGCCGGAACCCATACGGGTTTCTGCAGGTTTTGCGGTAATCGGTTTGTCCGGGAAAATCTGGATCCAGACCTGACCACCACGTTTTACGTAACGGGTCATGGCGATACGGGCTGCCTCGATCTGACGGTTGGTGATCCAGGCAGGTTCCAGGGCTACCAGGCCGAATTCGCCATGGACGATCGTGTTGCCGCGCATGGCACGGCCTTTCATACGACCTCTATGCTGTTTACGATGTTTAACTCTGTTCGGTAATAACATGACTGATTATGCCTCCTTTGCGGACGCAGTCTTTGCTGCGGGTTTAGATTCCGGCAGGACTTCACCTTTGTAGATCCATACCTTGACGCCGATGCGGCCGTAAGTCGTATGGGCTTCTGCCGTACCGTAATCGATGTTTGCACGCAGGGTGTGCAGAGGAATGGAACCTTCGCGATAGCTTTCAGCGCGGGCAATTTCAGCACCGCCCAGGCGGCCGCCCAGACGAACGCGGATACCCTTCGCGCCCAGACGCATCGTACGGCCGACAGCCTGCTTCATGGCACGGCGGAAAGCGATACGGCGTTCCAGCTGGGAAGCGATGTTTTCAGCTACCAGGGTGGCATCCATATCAGGCTGCTTTACTTCCTGGATGTTGATGTCGATGTTGGCAGTGGTCATTTTCTTCAGGTCGTTCTTCAGCAGTTCGATGTTGCTGCCCTGACGGCCGATGACCATACCCGGTTTAGCCGTGTAGATGGTGATACGGGCTTTGTTGGAAGCACGTTCGATATCTACTTTGGAAATACCGGACAAGAACAATTTATCTTTAATGAACTCACGAATCTTGATATCTTCCAGTAAGAATTTCTGGTAATCCTTATCAGCGTACCAGTTGGATTCCCAACCTTCGATTACGCCAACGCGGAATCCATGCGGATTAACTTTCTGACCCACTATTGTTTCCCTCCTTATCCGGTCTTATTACTTTTCAGAAACGCATACGGTTACGTGGCTGGAGTGTTTCAAAATCTTGAAAGCCTGTCCGCGGGACCGGGGATGAATACGTTTCATGGTGGGGCCCTGGTCTACGTAGCAAGAAGAAACGACCAGGTTGTCAACGTTCATATCATTGTTGTGTTCAGCATTTGCAACGGCGCTGCGCAGCACCTTTTCGATGACTTCAGAACCGACTTTCGGAGTGAACTGCAGGATAGCGAATGCTTCGTTCACTTTCTTACCGCGGATCAGGTTCATGACGATGCGCAGTTTGCGAGGAGCAATGCGGATATATTTAGCGGTTGCCTTTACTTCCATTGTCTATTCCTCACTTTCCTGCTGCAGCAGTCGTATCTGCAGCCTTTTCATGATGACCCCTGAAGGTGCGGGTAGGAGCGAATTCTCCTAATTTATGGCCTACCATATCTTCGGTAATGAACACCGGAACATGTTTGCGTCCGTCATGAACCGCAATGGTGTGTCCTACGAAGGACGGTAAAATTACAGAAGCACGGGACCAGGTCTTAACAACTTTTTTATCATTAGCGGCATTAAGTGCATCGATCTTTTTAACCAGGGAAGGATGAACATAAGGTCCTTTTTTAACTGATCTAGACACTGATAAGCCTCCTTTCTCTTAACTGTTATTTCGTTCTGCGGCTTAAAATCAGCTTGGTAGAAGCTTTCTTGTTCTTACGCGTACGAGTGCCGAATGCGGATTTGCCCCACGGGGTAACCGGGCGCTTACGGCCTACAGGGCTGTGGCCTTCGCCGCCGCCATGCGGATGGTCATTCGGGTTCATAACTACGCCGCGGTTGGCAGGACGGATACCCAGCCAGCGGGAACGGCCGGCCTTGCCGATCGTGATGTTTTCGAATTCGAGGTTGCCGACCTGGCCGACAGTGGCACGGCAGTTGATGTGTACTTTGCGTACTTCGCCGGAAGGCAGGCGCAGCAGGGCGTAGTCGCCTTCTTTAGCCATCAGCTGGGCAACAGCACCGGCGGAACGGACCATCTGGCCGCCTTTGCCGATCTTCATTTCCACATTGTGTACCAGAGTACCAACGGGGATGTTCTTCAGGGGCAGGCAGTTGCCGGTCTTGATATCGGCATCAGCGCCGCTGACGATCTTGTCGCCAACTTTCAGGCCCAGGGGAGCCAGGATGTAGCGCTTTTCGCCGTCGGCATAGTTGACGAGGGCGATGCGGGCATTGCGGTTCGGATCGTATTCAATCGTAGCTACCGTTGCGGGAATACCATCTTTGTCACGCTTGAAGTCGATGACGCGGTACATTCTCTTGTTGCCGCCGCCCTGATGACGGACGGTCATTTTGCCGGTGTTGTTGCGGCCGGCATGCTTGTTCATTTTTTCCAGCAGCGGGCGATAGGGTTTGTTCGTCGTAATCTCTTCGAAGGAAGACGTGGTGATGAAACGTCTCGAAGGAGAATACGGATTGTAGCTCTTAATAGCCATTGTCATGTCCCTCCTTACATTCCTTCAAATACGGGGATCGTCTGGCCGGCAGCCAGTTTGACGATCGCTTTCTTGTATCCGGAAGTCTTAACGACCATGTTGCCGCGGCGTTTGGTCTTGCCGGGGATGTTCACGGTGGTGACAGCCAGAACTTTCACGTTCCAGATCTTTTCGACAGCCTGGCGGATTTCCGTCTTGCTGGCTTCAGCCGGAACTTCAAAGGTATATTTGTTGTCCTGCATCATGACGGAAGTCTTTTCCGTTACGAGCGGGCGCTTCAATACATCGCGGAGATTAGCAGCCATTATGCAAGTACCTCCTCAATCTTTGCTACGGCATTCTTGTCCAGGAACACCTTGTGGTTGTGCAGCAGGTCAAAGCAGTTCAGGCCGCCGTTGTTGATGACGGTCACTTTGCGCATGTTGCGGGCGGACAGTTCTACGTTCTCATTTTCACCGTCGGTGATGATGAGGTTCTTGGCATCGCTGGAATTGAAAGCTGCCAGCATTTCAACGGTTCTCTTGGTCTTCGGATCGTCGAATGCAAGGTTGTCTACAACGACCAGTTCGCCGGCGGCTACTTTAGCGGACAACGCGCAGCGCAGTGCCAGACGACGTGCTTTACGGGTCATTGCTTTTGCATAGGAACGGGGCTGAGGACCAAAGGTGGTACCGCCGCCAACCCACAGAGGAGAGCGGGTGGAACCAACACGGGCATGGCCCGTGCCCTTCTGTTTCCAGGGTTTCTTGCCGCCGCCGCGTACCATGGCGCGGGTCTTGGTGGCAGAAGTGCCCTGACGCTGATTGGCCAGCTGCATAACGACAGCCTGGTGTACAACGGGTTCGTTGAATTCAACGCCAAATACTTTATCGTTCAGTTCGATTTCTTCACCGGTAGCTTGGCCGGCGATGTTGTATACAGATAACTTCGGCATGTGAAGCATCCTCCTTTCTTTCGCTTTCTATTACTTTGTAACCTTGCTGGTTTCCTTGATTACCACGCAGGTGCCGTTCGCACCGGGGATGGAACCATGTACCAGGATCAGGTTGCGTTCAGCGTCCACCTTGGCGATGGTCAGATGCTGAACCGTCGCGTTCTTGCCGCCCATACGGCCAGGCAGCTTCTTGCCTGCGATAACGCGGCCGCCGGGGCCGGAACGCATGGGGCCGATAGAACCAGGTTCACGATGGGACTTGGAGCCGTGTTTCATCGGGCCACGAGCGAAATTATGAAGTTTGATCGTGCCTGCAAAGCCTCTGCCGCGGGTGATGCCGCTTACGTCAACCAGGTCACCGGCTGCGAAAACATCGGCTTTGATTACGTCACCAACTTTTAAGTCGGACGGAGCGTCCAAACGTAATTCCTTAACAAATTCAGCAGGAGCGATACCTGCTTTTGCGAAGTGGCCTTTCATAGGCTTCGTGACATTCTTTTCACTTACTTCGCCGAAACCAACCTGGATTGCATTGTATCCGTCGGTTTCTTCGGTTTTATTCTGAAGAACGGTGCAAGGACCTGCTAACACAACCGTAACAGGAATGAACTTGCCATCTTCTTCGAAGATCTGGGTCATACCCAGTTTTTTGCCAATAATTCCTTTAGCCATCGTTAGCACCTCCTCACAGTTTGATTTCGATGTCTACACCGGCCGGGAGGTCTAAGCGCATGAGGGCGTCGACCGTCTTCGGGGTCGGTTCCAGAATGTCTACCAGACGTTTGTGAGTGCGCATTTCGAACTGCTCACGGGAATCTTTGTTGACATGCGGGGAACGCAGGATCGTGTAAATGTTCTTTTCCGTAGGCAAGGGAATCGGACCGGAAACCTGAGCACCGGTGCGTTTCGCCGTTTCTACGATTTTGCTAGCGCTCTGATCCAGAGCGGTGTGGTCATACGCTTTGAGGCGTATTCTGATTTTCTGAGTCTTAGCCATTAATTTCTTCCTCCAATCGCCCAGTTTCTGAGAACGGACATACTCCGTGAAAATCTCCCCGTCTGCAAGGCAGGACAGGCAAGCAACCTTTCACATCATCGCAGTGTGTCAAAATAACAGTAAGAATGTGAGGGGCTGTCCTACGCCCCTCACATCAGGGATATAAGATCAAAGATTGTGTACCGGCTGGTAATTATTCGATGATTTCACCAACGACACCGGCGCCAACGGTATGACCGCCTTCGCGGATAGCGAAGCGCAGGCCCTGTTCCATGGCAATCGGGGTGATCAGGGTGATTTCCATGTCGACGTTATCGCCAGGCATTACCATTTCCGTGCCTTCCGGCAGCTTTACCGTACCGGTTACGTCGGTCGTACGGAAGTAGAACTGCGGACGATAGCCGTTGAAGAACGGGGTATGACGGCCGCCTTCTTCTTTCTTCAGTACGTAAACCTGACCTTTGAAGTGGGTGTGCGGATGTACCGTGCCCGGTTTTGCCAGGACCTGGCCGCGTTCTACTTCTTTGCGGTCGATACCACGCAGCAGTGCGCCGACGTTATCACCGGCCAGTGCTTCGTCCAGGGTCTTGCGGAACATTTCCAGGCCCGTGATGACCGTGGACTTCTTTTCGTCCTTCAGGCCGACGATTTCTGCCGGGTCACCGACATGAGCTGCGCCGCGTTCGATACGGCCCGTTGCTACGGTGCCGCGGCCCGTGATCGTGAATACGTCTTCTACAGGCATCAGGAACGGTTTGTCCGTCGGGCGTTCCGGAGTCGGAATGTAGCTGTCGACGGCATCCATCAGTTCCAGAATCTTCTTTTCATATTCCTTGTCGCCTTCCAGCGCTTTCAGCGCGGAGCCGACGATGATGGGGATTTCGTCTCCCGGATAGCCGTAGCTGCTCAGCAGGTCGCGGACTTCCATTTCTACCAGTTCGATCAGTTCCGGATCGTCTACCATGTCGGCCTTGTTCAGGAATACGACCATGGCAGGTACGCCTACCTGACGGGCCAGCAGGATGTGTTCGCGGGTCTGCGGCATCGGGCCGTCAGCAGCGGATACAACCAGGATTGCGCCGTCCATCTGGGCTGCGCCGGTGATCATGTTCTTGACGTAGTCAGCATGGCCCGGGCAGTCGACATGCGCGTAATGGCGCTTGTCGGTTTCATATTCAACATGTGCCGTGTTGATCGTGATACCACGTTCTCTTTCTTCCGGCGCCTTGTCGATCATGTCGTATGCCATGAATTCAGCGTCGCCCTTTTCAGCCAGCACTTTCGTGATTGCCGCGGTCAGGGTCGTTTTGCCGTGATCGACGTGACCGATGGTACCGATGTTGACATGCGGTTTCGTTCTTTCGTAATGAGCCTTTGCCATTTTCTCTTCCTCCTGTGTGATAGGTTATGAAATAGAATAAAGGATATTCACCAGATACAAGCATACTATACCACAAATCGCGGCGCAGGGTATAGTTTTTTTTGCAGGCCGCCGCAATTTCATTTTGGGAAATAAAAAAACCTCACGGCGTGAGGTTTGCTTTATATATGGTGGCGGCACAGGGATTTGAACCCCGGACACAGCGGGTATGAACCGCTTGCTCTAGCCAACTGAGCTATGCCGCCATAATATGGAGCTGATGACCAGGATTGAACTGGTGACCTCATCCTTACCAAGGATGCGCTCTACCATCTGAGCTACATCAGCAATTGTATCGTGGTTGCGGGGGCTGGACTTGAACCAACGACCTTCGGGTTATGAGCCCGACGAGCTACCAACTGCTCCACCCCGCGATGAGATGGTGGAGAGGGTTGGATTCGAACCAACGAAGCGAAACGCGGCAGATTTACAGTCTGCTCCCTTTAGCCACTCGGGAACCTCTCCAGAAGTTTTCTATTGGAGCTGACAATAGGAATCGAACCTACAACCTACGGTTTACAAAACCGTTGCTCTGCCAGTTGAGCTATGCCAGCAGCAATTCGTGACAAGAGATATAATACATTAATCTCCCGTGTTTGTCAACTGTTTTTTAAGATTTCCGTTACAAGTATTACAGAAACAGGAAGAGCACCACGATGGCCAGCACGATGCGGTAGATGGAAAAGGCCGTCAGGGTGGAATTCTTCAGGAACTTCAGGAACCACAACACGGAAATATAGGCCGTCAGAAAGGCGGTCACAAAGCCGATGGCCAGTTCGATGCCGCCGCTGCTGCCCAGTTTGTCCAGGTTCTTGACGAGGTCGAAGATGCAGGCCAGGAACATGAGGGGCACCGCCATGAGGAAGGTGTATTCCGCGGCCACGTTGCGGCTGACGCCGGCCAGCATGCCGCCGGCGATGGTGGAACCGCTGCGGGAGAATCCGGGCCAGCAGGCCAGGATCTGGTAGAGGCCGACGGTGAAGCACTGCTTCATGCTCATCTTGTCAATGTCCTGGACGAGCCGGTCGTTCTTGCCGCCCTGCCGCTTTTCGGCGTACATCATGAGCAGGGCGCCCAGAATCAGGCCGACAGCCGCCGTCAGCGGCGAAAACAGGTGGTCTTTAATGAAATTATGGGCCAGGTAGCCGACAATGCAGATGGGCAGCATTCCGACGGCGATATGCCAGACGCTGAGGCCCCGTTCCCGGTTCCAGCCGTCCTTCGTGAAGAACCGTCTGAACCGTTCCTTATAAATGAAGATGATGGAAAGGATGGCCCCGAGCTGGATGAAGACATCGAACAAGGCCGCAAAATCGCCCTTGAAGCCCAGCAGGTGGCCGACGATGATCATATGGCCCGTGGACGAGACCGGAATGAATTCCGTCAGGCCTTCCACGCAGCCCACAATGACCGCAATCAGATAATCACTCATGTTTGCTCCTGCAACAACTGTCGTTTGAAAGTACGGGGGACGCACCGCACGCGTCCCGTTACACATGTTTCTATTATACACACTTCCTGTGGCAATGCAAGTACAGAAGCCTTAAACAATGTGTAAACTCTGCGGCGCCGCCCTGCAGGCAGCAAAAAGCCCCCGGACGGGGAATCACATCCCCGGCCGGGGGCCGGAATCTCACACTTCGTCGCCGAAGCTGATGCCGATATAGCGGGCTGCCTTGATGATTTCGCTGTCCAAGGGGACGGAACGGGGTTTGGACCCCGCCTCTTCCAACGGTACCTGGACGATGGAATCGTTGCGCAGGGCCACCATGACGTCGTAGTTGCCCTGGATGCAGGCTTCCACGGCCGCCACGCCGTAGCGGGTGCAGAGCACGCGGTCGAAGGCCGTGGGCGAACCGCCGCGCTGCAGGTAGCCGAGGACGGTGCAGCGGGATTCGATGCCCGTCGCCTGCTCGATCTGATCCGCCAGCTTGAAGCCTACGCCGCCCAGGCGGATGGGGTCGAAGCTGGCTTTTACCATGCGGGCCACCGTCATTTCGCCGCCTTCGGGTTTCGACCCTTCGGCCACGACGATGATGCTGAACATTTTGCCCTGGCGCTGCCGCTCGTGGATCTTATTGATGATGGCGTCCATATGGTACGGGATTTCCGGAATCAGGATGACGTCCGCACCGCCGGCCACGCCGGAATGGAGGGCGATCCAGCCGGCATACCGGCCCATGACTTCGAGCAGCATGACGCGGTGATGCGACTCGGCCGTCGTATGCAGGCGGTCCAGCGCTTCCGTGGCCATGGCCACGGCCGTGTCAAACCCGAAGGTCCGTTCCGTGCAGGGCAGGTCGTTGTCGATGGTCTTGGGTACGCCGACCACCTTGACGCCGCATTCGCGGGCCAGCTGGGACCCGATGGCCAGGCTGCCGTCGCCGCCGATGACGATGAGGGCCTCGATGCCGCGCCGGGCCAGGTTCCGGACGACCGTTTCCCGTTCATCCGTGTAGGTGATGGTGCCGTCTTCATGTTCGTGGGCGAATTTGAAGGGGTTGTCGCGGTTCGTCGTACCCAGGACCGTGCCGCCGCGGGGCAGGATGCCCGAAACGTCCTGGAAGGTCAGCAGTTTCATGTTGTCATTGACCAGGCCGTTAAACCCGTTTTCAATGCCGTAAATCTGGTACCCGTAACGCAGGGCCGATTTCACGACGGCATTCAGGACGGCGTTCAAACCGGGGCAGTCGCCGCCGCCCGTCAAGACTGCCAGAGTTCCTTTAGAATTGATCATAATGCTTCCCTGTCAAACTTCCTTTTTCACTGAATGACTCCTGCCGCGCGGACACGGCCGGATTTGGTGCCAAAAGCACGCATGTCCCCGGCACCTTTGCGGCTGCCGGGGACAGGTACATCGTACATTTATTCCACGTTCCAGATGGTGAAGCCGTCTACGGGGATACGGATGGATTCCGTTCCGTCGAATTTGTCATAGCACAGGGTGTTATCCTTCACATAGCCGGGCCATGCTGCCACGAGCACGTACTTCTGGCCCAGGGTCCGGAGCAGGGATCCCACATCCAGACGGAATACCGGAACAAACAAGGTCTGCAGACGATCTAACAGGATGACGTCGGAGTTGTAGCTGTCCAACGTGGCGCCCATGAGCTCGGGAGCCTTTTCCATGCGCTGGTCCCCGGGTACGGCCAGGAAATCTTCGCTGATCAGCATCCGGCAGTCCACGTAATCCCATTTCTTGTCTTCCGCTGCTTCGCGCAGAACCTTGCTTTTACCACTGCCGGGCTTGCCGGTCACGAAAACGACGCCGCCTTTGTTCGCTTTTGCCGCTTCGACGATTTTTTCGAATTCTTCTGTTTGACTCATGATAATGACCTCCCTGATCTGTAACAGACCATTAGTTTTGTTTCCGGAACTATTTACATCCTTGTCTTTGTCTATATTCGATATTAACCTTTAAAATCCTTTTCTTGCAAGGAGAAAACGGTACAAGTGTAAAACAGCCCCTCAGGATGTTTCACTTTTATCACATTTCACTGTCCGTTTCCGGTTTTTTTGTTTCCCTCCGCTTTTTGCGCTCCTTCTTCCGGTTGTCCAGGGAAAGGAAATTCGCATAGACGGAACTGATCTCCTTGTCGTCCGCATGGGTCTCCTTGTACTTTTCCACTTTCCGTTTGACCCGCTGCAGCGCGTTATCGATGGACTTGATATGGCGGTTGAGCTCCACCGCCGTCTCCTGGTACGATTTCCCGTCCAGGTAGTTCATGAAGACTTCCCATTCCAGGTCGCTGAGGATGTCGTTCATTTTGCTCTTGATTTCCGCAAATTCCTCCTGGCGGATGATCATCTCTTCCGGGTTGACGACCTTCACGCCCGCGGGCAGCACGTCCATGAGCGTGCGGTCCGAATCGGCTTCGTAGATCGGCTTGTTCAGGGAAACGTAGGAATTCAGGGGAATGTGCTTCTGCCGCGTCGCGGTCTTGATGGCCGTAATGATCTGGCGCGTCACGCACAGTTCCGCAAAGGCCCTGAACGAGGACTGCTTGTCCACCTTGAAATCGCGGATGGCCTTGTACAGGCCGATCATGCCTTCCTGGACGATATCTTCCTTTTCCGCGCCGATCAGGAAATAGCTCTTCGCTTTCCCGCGGACGAAATTGCGGTATTTGTGGAGCAGGTACTCCTGCGCCGTCACATTTCCTTCGGCATTTGCCAGGGCGACGATTTCCTCGTCGGTCATGCCGGCAAAACGGGAATAGGGATCTTTGCCAGTTTCGCTCATTCCACTCTTTCCTTTCCTGCCGGCCCGGAATTCAGGCACGGACGTAAACGCCTTCAGCGTATTCCCATTATACACAAAACCCCCGGACTGCGTCAACATGACACGCAATCCGGTTTACTTGCGGCGCAATTCCTCAAGATGCCGCGCCACGCCGTCGTCAATGCGCCCGCCCAGTTCGCGCCGGGCCGTCCGGCCGGGCAGCCGGGCCATTCCCTCGTGGATCTGTTCCCGGGTCTTCTGGTAGGTTTCGTGGAATTCCCGGGCGGAGACGCGGAACCCGCCCGAACCGAGGATGCTGTCCTGTTCCGCCTTGTCGCTCGTGACGACGAAGACGCGGCAGCCGTCCCGGCGGGCCCGCTGGTACGCTTCGCGCTCAATCCAGCTGTCCGCCGTCTCGTGTTCCGCCGTATAGACGACGCGCAGGGGCCCGTGCATTTCCACTTCTTCCGGACCGGCCACGTCCATGGCATCGAAGACGACGGTGCCGTCGTAGCCGTGGAAAGCCATGAATTCGGACATTTTATGGACCAGCAGGTCGCGGGCGTGTTCCAGGTCGTTTTCCCGGATGCCGTTGAACTCCTGCCAGTAATTGATGACGTTGTACCCGTCTACCAGATAGATATCCTTCATGGCTGTCTCCCCTGTCCTGCCGCGGCCCCGCGGGCCGCTTTTTCGGCCAGGCGCTGGCGCACGACTTCGTACAGCAGCACCGCGCCGGCAGCGGAAGCGTTCAGGGAATTGACGCCTCCGAACATGGGGATGCGCACCAGGATATCGCAGTTTTCCTTGACGAGGCGTCCCAGGCCTTTTCCTTCGGCCCCCACGACGAGGACCATGGGTCCCGTCAGTTTGGCGTCAAAGTAGGCGTCCGTCCCGTCCATGTCGGCCCCGGCCACCCAGAACCCGCGTTCCTTCAGGGACTGCAGCGTCTGGGAAATGTTGCCGATGGAGATGATGGGCACATAGCTGACGGCACCGGCCGACACCTTGTCGACGACGGCATTGAGGGGGCAGCTGTGCCGCTTCGGCAGCAGCACGCCGTGCACGCCGGCCGCGTCGGCACTGCGGATGAGGGCGCCCACGTTCTGCGGGTCCTGCAGCTCATCCAAAAGCAGCAGGAACGGTGCCTCCCCCTTGGCGGCCGCCCGCTGCAGGGCATCTTCCAGGGTGGAGAAAGACACCGGCGCCGCCAGGGCCGCCACGCCCTGGTGATTGATGCCCGGAGCCATCTGGTCCAGTTTTTCGGCGCGTACCGTTTCCACGGGCACGCCCTTTTCCTTCGCCAGGGCCTGAAGCTTCAGGATGCTGCCGCCCTGGACGCCGCTGCGCAGGAAGACCTTGTTGAGGGACCGCCCGCTCTGCAGGGCCTCGATGACGGCGTTGCGGCCGGCAATCACATCGCTGCCGCCGCTGCCCTGCTCCTGGCCGCGCGGTGCCTTGCGCCGCGGTGCAGCCTGTTTCTCATGCACGTTGCGCACACCCGGCTTCTCCCGGCCTGCGCCGTGTCCGGCGCCGGGGCTCATTTATCCGTGCCGGCGTCCTGGCCAGCCGCCGTATCCTTCAGGAACAGGGGCATGACGTCCTTGCCGGCAGCCTGGTATTCTTTCACGGTCGGCAGCAGGCCGCAGCTCATCTTGCCTTCCGTGCAGATGCCGCGGGCCACGCAGTTCGGGCCGGCCTTTTCAAACAGCACCGGTGCCACTTTGCGGCACTCCGCCAGCATGCGCCAGGCCAGCTCGCGGATTTCCCACTGGGCGCGGGTGCAGCAGCGCAGGCTGAAAAAGTTCAGCAGGGAACGTACGTTGAACGTGCAGATGATCTTCGTCTCCGCCGCGTTGGGCAGCACATAGCGCGCGTCCTCGGCGGGCACGCCGTAATTGTCGGCCAGGTCGTTGTACAGGTCCTGCAGGTCCTTCATGCAGGCCTCGTACTTGGCCTTCGCTTCCGGAATGGCCGCGATGTTCGGCGGCATCACGGTCTGGAAATTATGGGCCTTCACGTAGCGCTGGGACTGCTGGGAGTACGAAGCGATACGGTGGCGGACGAGCTGATGGGTCAGGACGCGGGACACGCCTTCGATGGCGAAGGTGAAGGTCACGTGCTCCACTGTGGACAGGTGTCCCATGCGTACCAGCATGCGGACCAGTTTGGCGCTTTCTTCCGGTGTCATCTTCTTTTCCAGGTCATCCACGTCCGCTGCGGAATAGCAGAGACGGGCGGCCATGGCGACGCTTTTTTCCGGATCCGGCGTATGCCGTAACAATTTGACATGCATAAAACTCATCCTCTCCTCTGATCTGATTCCGGGTCTTCCAACCCCGTTTTCTTTTTCAGTCCTTGGGCTTGCGCATCGCTTCGGAAATGATGCGGAAGGACTGTTCCATATATTCCTGCAGGCGTTCGTCCCGGTCCGTCAGCAGCAGCCACCCGCACAGGGCCTCAAAGGCCGTGGCGGCCCGGTATTCGCTGACCGTGGCGCTCTTTGGCACCAGGGACTTGGCGTTGCGGCCGCGGTGGGCGACGGCGCTTTCTTCGGGCGTCAGGGTGCCCTCCAGCTGCAGGAAGGCCTTGGACTGCATGACGGCGGAAACCATCTTCGCTGCAATCGTGTGGATCACCTGGACGTGGCTCGACACCGTCAGCAGACGGAGCCGCACGTAGAACGTGAACACGCTGTCCCCGATCAGGGCCAGCACGATGGGGTTCATCTGGCCGGGGTCCGGCAGGGGCCGTCCCTCTTCCGCGCACAGGGCCAGGGCCTGTTTCTTCAACTCGGTAAATCGTTCGAATTTCACTGTTTCTTCCACTTCGGTCCCTGCGGGGTATCCTCGATGACCACGCCGGCCGCCGCCAGTTTGTCCCGGATGGCGTCCGCCTCGGCGTAGTTTTTGGCTTTGCGCGCTTCCTGGCGCAGCTCAATCAGGATTTCAATCAGCTTGTCTTCCAGGCCGGCAGAACCGTTCCCTTCCGCCGCATGATGTTCCAGGACGCCGATGATGAAGGCGAATTCATCAAAGGTCTTTTCCATCATGTCGAGGAGCTTGCCGTCAGGCCGCTCTTCGCCGGCGTCCACCTTGGCCTTGTAGATGTTGATTTCCTTGGCCAGGGCAAACCAGTGGCTGATGGCCAGGGCCGTGTTGAAATCGTCGCGCATGGCGTCCATGAAGGCTTCGCGCAGTTCCGCCACCTTCGGGCGCACCGTCAGGCTGTATTCCGACGGGCCGCAGCTGATCAGCTTGCCCAGGGCGTCCAGGTTTTCCCGGGCCGTGCGCAGGCGCTGCAGGCTCGCCTCGGATTCCTTCAGGCGCTGGTCGCTGAAGTCCAGGGGGCTGCGGTAATGGGTGGAAACGATGAAGAAACGCAGCGTTTCCGGATCGAAATGTTCCAGGATATCCTTGACGGTGAAGAAATTGCCCAGGGACTTGGACATCTTCTCCTCGTTGACCGTGATGAACCCGTTGTGCATCCAGTAACGCACGAAGGGATGGACCCCCGTGGCGCCCTCGGACTGGGCGATCTCGTTCTCATGATGCGGGAAGATCAGGTCGCTGCCGCCGCCGTGCAGGTCGAAGGTCTGGCCCAGGTACTTCATGCTCATGGTCGAGCATTCGATATGCCAGCCCGGACGGCCCTTGCCCCAGGGGGAATCCCACGCGGGTTCGCCCGGTTTCGCCGCCTTCCAGAGGGCGAAATCCATGGGGTTGTGCTTGCGCTCGTCCACGTCGACGCGGGCGCCGGCCATCATGTCGCTCAGTTCGCGGCCCGACAGCATGCCGTAGCGCGGGAATTTTTCGACGCTGTAGTAGACATCGCCGTCGACCACATAGCCCAGGCCGTTGTCAATCAGGGCCTGCACCGTCTTGATGATGTCGGGAATGTGCTCGGACACGCGCGGATAAACCTGCACGCGGCGCACATTCAGCTTGTCCATGACTTCGAAATAGGACTTGATATAGCGGCCGCAGATATCGCTCCACAGCACGCCTTCCGCATTGGCGGTGTTGATGATCTTGTCGTCCACGTCCGTAAAGTTCTGCACGTGGGTCACATCGTAGCCTTCGTGTTCGAAGAAACGGTGGATGACATCCCACGTCACGAACGGACGGGCATTGCCGATATGGGGGTGGTTATACGGGGTGACGCCGCAGACATAGATGCTGACCTTGCCCTCGTGCAGAGGGACGAAGGTCTCCTTCTTGCGGCTCATCGTGTTGTAGACTTTGATTTCTTTCGTACCCATAATGTGTGTACTCCTGTTTCCATTGGATGTATCGTCCGACCGGCCGCGAAAGCAGCCGTCCGGTCTCAGAGCCCGATGCCGGCTTTGGCCAGGCTCTTTGCAATGCGTTTTTCCACGCGTTCCAGGCCCATGAGGGGAATCATTTCCGCCAGTTCCGGACCGTGCTGGTTGCCCGTCAGGGCGACGCGGACCGGCATATAGACCTGCTGTCCTTTCAGCTTGTTGCCCTTCTGCACCTTCTTGAAGCAGCCCTTGACCGCATCGTGGTCCAGAGCAGGCAGGGCTTCCAGTTCCGCCTTCAGGGAGCGCAGCACCAGCGGCACCGTTTCTTCCTTCAGGACGGCGGCGGCCTCTTCGTTTTCAAAGTCGAAGTCGTCGGAGAAGTACATGGCCACTTTTTCCGGAATCTGGGCGCCGTAGTCGACCTGCGTCTGGGCTGTGGCAATGACCTTCTTCAGCCATTCCAGCTTTTCGCCCGTTTCGTCCCCCGTCATGTAACCGGCCTGGATCATGAACGGCTTGGCCAGTTCAAAGAATTTTTCCGGCGTCATGCGGCGGATATGCTGGCCGTTGATCCAGTCCAGCTTCTTGAAGTCGAAAATGGCCGGATTCTTGGCCACGTGCTCCAGGGAGAATTCCTTGATGGCTTCGTCCATCGTGAAGATTTCCTTTTCCCCGGAAGGAGCCCAGCCCAGCAGGGCCAGGAAATTGTCCAGGCCTTCGGGAATGTAGCCCTTCTGGCGGTACGCGTCCACCGAAGTGGCGCCGTGCCGTTTGGACATCTTCGTGTGGTCCGGGCCGAGGATCAGGGAAATATGGCCGAAGACCGGTTTCTCGAAGCCCAGGGCTTCGTAGACGAGCAGCTGCCGCGGCGTGTTGGACAGGTGTTCCTCCGCGCGGATGACGTGGGTGATATGCATCAGATGGTCGTCAATGACGACGGCATAGTTGTAGGTCGGAATCCCGTCGGATTTGACGATGACGAAATCGCCAATGCCGTTCGAATCGAATTCCACATCGCCGCGCACCAGGTCGTGGACGACGATCTTTTCGTCGGCCGGCACTTTGAGGCGGATGGAAGGTTTACGGCCTTCCGCTTCGTACTGGGCGCGCTGTTCCGGCGTCAGGTTGCGGCATTTGCCCATGTAGCGGGGCATTTTTCCTTCCTTCAGCAGGGCCTGGCGTTCCGCTTCCAGCTCTTCCGGCGTGCAGTAGCAGTAGTAGGCCTTACCTTCGGCCAGCAGCTGGTCCGTGAATTTTTTGTAGATGTCGAGGCGTTCCATCTGATGGTACGGGCCGTAGGGGCCGCCGACGTCCACGCCTTCGTCCCAGTCCATGCCCAGCCATTTCAGGGCTGCCTTAATGTTTTCTTCCGATTCGGGCGTCGAACGTTTGCGGTCCGTGTCCTCGATGCGCAGCACCATCTTGCCGCCGAGCTTGCGGGCCAGCAGCCAGTTGAACAGGGCGCTCCGGGCGCCGCCGATGTGGAACGGGCCCGTCGGGCTCGGTGCGAAACGTACGCGAATTTCCTGTGTCATAAAAAGAATCCCTCCAAAAATTTTATTCAAATCATACAATGGTGATTGTCTTGCCTGTCTGTCAGGTTCAGGGTTTGACGAGGCTGGCGGCCGCTTCGGCGGCTATGCCTTCCCCGCGGCCCGTGAAACCGAGTTTTTCCGTCGTCGTGGCCTTCACGTTCACGGCGTCGGGCGCCAGTCCCAGGTCCGCAGCCAGCAGGGCCTTCATCCGGGGAATGAAGGGCGCCAGTTTCGGCCGCTGGGCGATGATGGTCACATCGACGTTGTTCACCTGCCAGCCCTGCTCCCGGACGAGGCGCAGCGTTTCAGCCAGCAGGCCGCGGCTGTCGGCTCCCTTGAACCGGTCGTCCGTGTCGGGAAAATGTTTCCCGATGTCCCCCAGCGCCGCGGCGCCAAGGAGTGCGTCCATGAGGGCGTGCAGCGCCACGTCGGCATCGCTGTGGCCCAGCAGGCCTTTTTCATACGGTACGGTGACACCGCACAGGATCAGGGGGCGGCCCGCCGTGAGGCAGTGCACGTCGAATCCGGTTCCCACGCGAAATTGCATCATTCCAGCTCCTTTACTATCTCTTCCGCCAGAAGCAGGTCTTCCGGCGTCGTTACTTTGATGTTTTCCTGCGACCCTTCGGCCAGGGCGACAGGATGGCCCAGGGCCTCCACCAGGGAGGCGTCGTCCGTCACGGCCACGGGATGGCCGTTTTGCGCCTGCTCCGCCAGATGGGCGTAAGCCCGGCGCAGCAGATTGATTTCAAAGATCTGGGGCGTCTGGGCGGCGCGCAGCGTGGCCCGTACGGGCGTTGCGGTGATGAAGCCGTCCGGGCCGGCCACCTTGATGGTGTCCTTGACCGGCACGGCCGCGATGGCCGCGCCATATTGCTCGGCCATGGCCAGGGTCCGTGCGAAGACGGCCTTGCCGGCAAAAGGCCGGGCTCCGTCGTGGACGGCCACATAGCCTTCCGTGTCCTGAATCAGGGCCAGGCCGTTGGCGACAGAATCCTGCCGTTCCTTCCCGCCGGCCGTCAGGGCCAGTTCCAGTTCGGGATAGCAGGTCTGCCGGTACCGTTCCAGCAGGGCCCGCGTTTCCTCCTGCTCCGCCGCGCCTGTCACGACGACGGCTTTGCGCACCAGGCCCGTCCGGGCCAGCATGCGCAGGCACAGGACCAGAAGCGGCAGGCCCCCGATTTCCACGAAGGCCTTATTGCGGCCCAGTCCCAGGCGTCTGCCGACGCCTGCGGCCGGTACGATTACGGTAAGGGAATGCATAGGGACCTCCTCCGGTTATGCGCCGACTGCCGGCAGCTTGGCAAAAATCATGCGGCCGGCCGAAGTCTGGAATACCGACGTCACAATGACGCGCACGGTCTTCCCGATGAAGCGGCGCCCGTCTTCGACGACGATCATGGTGCCGTCCTGCAGGTAGGCCACGGCCTGGCCGTGTTCCTTGCCTTCCCGCAGCAGCGTGGCAGACAGTTCCTGCCCCGGCACGACGACGATCTTCAGGGCGTTGGCCAAATCGTTCAGGTTCAGGACGGCAATGCCCTGGATGGTGGCGACCTTGTTCAGGTTGAAATCGTTCGTCACAATGGCGGAACCGGTATCCTTGGCCATTTCCACCAATTTACTGTCGACGCCGGGAATGGCGTCGTAATCCGACGTTTCGATGATGACGATCTGGCGGTTCTCCTGCTGGAGCTTCTGAATCAGGTCCAGGCCGCGGCGGCCTTTGGCCCGTTTCAGCGAATCCGCCGAATCGGACAGCTGCTGCAGCTCGTCGAGGACGAAATGGGGCACAATCATGTAGCCTTCGAGGAAGCCCGTTTTCAGGACATCTTCAATGCGGCCGTCTATGATGACGCTCGTATCCAGCAGTTTGTTGCGCGTGTACTGCGGCATCGGAAACTCGTCCGTGCCGGCCAGGTCCGGCAGCAGCGCGTCGTCATCCTCTTCCCCGTCCTTGCCGTAGCGGCTGCCCGCCATACGGGCACGCCGGGAACGGCGCCGCGTGATGAACCCCAGGATATCCTTGCTTTTCCGCAGGGCGACCTGGGCGCCGATGAGGGCGAAAATGACGCTCAATACGACGGGAATATAGGGTCCCACAATGGGCAGGTGCGAAAAGGGCGCGCCAATCAGGTTGGCCAGTACCAGGCCGATGATGACGCCGATCAGCGTCACGGCGATATCCACGGACGGCGCCATGGAAAGCAGGCCCGCCACCCGTTCGGAAAAACGGATGATGTGCTTGATGAGGAACGGCGTGATGACCCAGCCGATCCAGCCGAACACGAGGATGCTGACGGCGCCGAAGAGAATATGGATCCAGGAATAGCCGAAGGGCCCGCCGGAATGGATGTCATAGCCGATCAAGACGGATAATTCGGGTAATGCATTTTGTAAGAGTATGAGTCCGGTAATAGTGAACAGGATGGCTATGACCAGTGTCAGGATTTTTCGCAGCATCTCCTTCACCTCCTTTCGTTGGGAAATAGGTTGCACGATCTGAAGGAATACCACGGAAAGAAGGCCCTTTCCGAAAAAGGGAAACACTCACCCATGGTATTTATAATTTTACTACAAAACGAAGGCAATGAACAGTGAAATTGTTGGGAAATCGCAAGTTTTGGTCTTGGTTGTCAAGACATGTGTTACACTCTTGAATTTGAGAAATACTCTGTTA
>OIBC01000020.1_pt1 | contig 67501 bp, 58 predicted proteins | sample 1580901 | NCBI WGS metagenome assembly OIBC01 (sample SAMEA3882539, study PRJEB24775) | human gut metagenome | biome: human-associated habitat; feature: intestine environment; material: feces | place: Netherlands | collected 2009/2010 | reverse complement strand
TGTAACAGAGTATTTCTCAAATTCAAGAGTGTAACACATGTCTTGACAACCAAGAGAACTAACTCCTTGTTTAGGCGGGTGTTTCTTGACACCCGCCCTTTTTTTTGATACTATTATAGGGAATTCGTATCAATAAGAATAAAATAACTTTTGGCTTTATATGCTTATAAAGTTGAAGTTAAACCATCATTGTATCAATTTTTCAGGAGGCGTTTTCAATGAATATTTTTGCTGCCGGACTTGATTATTTCATCAAAGGCGGTCCTGTCATGTATCCCCTGCTGCTGTGCTCCATTGCAGCCATTGCGATTTCCGTGGAGCGCTATCTCTTTTTTAAGAAGGCGGACAGCGGGCATGATTTTACGAAGTCTTTCTGCCGCGATATAGAAAACGATGACTGGGTTTCCGCTAAAGCTCTGGCGGATAATACACAGGGCGAAATCGCCAAACTGGCAACCATCGTCATGGCTCGCCACGGCCGGTTCGAACGGTTGGAAGGATTCATTTCCGCCCGGGCGGAACGGGCCCTGGATAAATTTGAGAACCATCTGAACTACCTGAACGTCATTGTGACGCTGGCTCCCGTGCTGGGCCTGCTGGGCACCGTGACGGGCATGATCGGGTCCTTCAACAACTTCAATCAGCGCCTCGACAACCCGCTGGCTGTAACGGCAGGTATCGGCGAAGCCCTGATTACGACGGTCTTCGGTCTGTGCATCTCCATCGTCGCAATCCTGATGTACGCCTATTTTGAACGGCGCCTGAAAGGCATTTCCATGGATTTGGAGGAAATGAGCAACACGCTGCTCGAAGCCATTGCCAAAAACCTGGATAAGGCACAGGAAGGGCGGATCAGCCATGATTAAATTACGCAAAAGGGGAAACCGGTCGCCGGAAATCATGCTGAGCCCCATGATCGACATGATGTTCCTGCTCCTGATTTTCTTCATTGTCAGTACCATGTACATGAGCGAACTGCGGACAATCCCCGTCAAACTGCCGGTGGCGACGCAGACCGTTACCCAGAGCGTCGTCAAATTCAGCGTCACCATCAAGGACGACGGCGCTTACTGGCTGGGGGACAAAGTAATCGGGGAAGCGCAGCTCATCCAGCAGGCACGCAAGGAAATGAAGGAGAACAAGGATTTCGCCGTCGTCATCCGGGCTGATGAAAATGTTCCATACAAAGCCGTCATCCATCTCCTGGATGAATTTAAGAAGGCCGGCATCATCCGTGTCGGACTTGCTACGGATAAGGAAGCAAAGAAATGATAAATGAAGATGGGAAAAAGGGACTTGCCGTTTCCCTCGTCTTCCATATTTTCTGCTTTGCCCTGGTGGGAGCCGTGGCCTTATATTCCTACCATACGCCTGCCAAAGAAACCATCTACGACGTGGCCCTTATGAGCGGCGGTGGCGACGCGGCCCCCCTGGAAGACCAGGCAGAACCGGAAGAACCGGACGAGGACGAAGAGGAAGAGGAGGAAGAAGTCCAGCCTGCTCCGGACGACATTACGGAAGAAAGAACCGTCGTCCGGCGGGAACATCATAAATCACATAAAAAATCGCAATCCTCAGTTCACCGCGCAGCCGGCGGTACGGGAAGCGGAACCAGTGACGGACTTGGTTCGGGCGGTTCCGGCGGCGGGGAAGGTGCCGGTGTAGGACCGGCCAGCGATTCCATTCAGGCGCCGGCCGTGGCTCCCCGGGTTACACGTTCCCGTTCGCCGGAGTATCCGTCTTCTGCCCGTAACAATGGCATTGAAGGCACGGCAGTGGTGCGCTTTTTGATTGGGAAGGACGGCGGCGTCGAAGATCTGACCCTGGCCCGTTCTTCGGGAAATGGCTCCCTGGATCAGGCTGCACTGAATGCGGCACGCGGGTTCCGTTTCCGCCCCGGCCTGGACGGATACGGCAGGCCGGTGCGTTGTTATGCCTATCAACCCTTTGCGTTCCGGCTGCGCTGACAGGGATTTCCTGCAGTGCGGAAGAGAGAGACAAGGAAGAATAGGGTAAGTTCATACTATAATTTTATTTATTGAAAGGGGCTTGAAATGATGAAAAAATCTACAAAAATTGTATCTGCCGGTGCGCTCATGACACTGCTTATTGCAGGGTCGGCAGCAGCAGCCCCGGCGAATACGGCTGCCCAGAACGGCGATGCCCTGCAGCAGTTCACGCTGGATCAGGTTGTGGTTACGGCAACCCGTGATGAGCGCCGCGATGTCGACGTTCCTGCCAGTACCGAAGTACTGAATCGCGAAGATATCCGTAAGACCGGCGGCAAAAACCTTGCCATGGTGCTGCAGAAACTGCCTGGCGTAACGTATAAGTCCTTCGGACCGGCCGGCGCTTCCATGGGTACCATGATTAACGAAGCCATCATCCGCGGTGTGGATAACGGCACGCTGGTCCTTGTCAACGGCAACCCGATCAACTGGCGCGGTAAATATAATCTGGAGTCCATCAGCGCCGACGATATCGAGCGCATTGAAATGGTGAAGGGCGGCGGTTCCGTACTCTATGGCTCCGAAGGTATGGGCGGCGTTATCAACATCATTACGAAAAAAACCGCTGACAATTATGTCAAGGCCGGCATCGGCAATTTCGGACGGAAAACGTTCGGCGCCAACGTCGGCACGAATAAATTCCAGGTCTCCTACGATGAAGAAAAATGGGATAATACGTTGAACCGTATATCTGTCTCCACGCTTACCTCTAAAAATAAGGAAATCGGCAAGACGCAGACCAAGGTAAACAATATCCGCCGTCAGAATGTCGGGTTCAACTATAATGCGAATGACCACCTGAGTTTCAATTACCATTATTTTGAAACGAAGGCCAACTATCTCCGCGAAGTGCTGGAATCCAATAAGAAGGCCATGAAGGTCGGCGATAATTTTAATAATCGCGAATACACGACAAAACAGCACATGGCGGAAATGCTGTACAACGACAAGAATTATAAAGGCAGCCTGTACTTTGTCACGGGTACGGTAGAATCCCGTGGAAATACGTATTTTACTTCGTCGGGATCTGCTGTGAAACCGACCAGTTCCTCTTACCTTTACAATACCCGCGAAAAGAACCGCACCATCGGGGCCGACATCCAGCGCAACTGGAAAATCGGGGAGAAGGCAAAAGCAATCCTGGGCTTTGACTACAAGCGGGAAAATTACCAGAGCCTGTATACGCATACCACAAAAAAGGATTCCGATTATTCCCGTAATATCTTCGGCCTTTTTGGTCAATGGGACCAAAAGTTTGATGACAAAAACTCCTTCATCGTCAGCGGTCGTGAAACATGGACGACGGACGCCAACAACGGCATGAACTACAGCAACTTCAGTGCTGCAGGCCAGTTCATCCATAAGCTGGACGAAGATGACAGTCTGTATGCCAGTGTCGCCCAGTCCTTCATCCTTCCGACGTTTGCCCAGATGTATTCTTCCAGCTACCAGGCAATTCCCAACCCTGCCTTGAAACCGCAAAAAGGGATCAACTACGAAATCGGCTGGAAACGCATTGCCGGTGCCCACAACTGGAAAGCCGCCCTGTACCGGGTGCAGATTAAGGACAACATTACGGCAACGTGGAAAAATGATGAATACCAATACAAGAACGAAGATTTCAGAAACTACGGGTTTGAATTCGGGGATACGGTGAAGTCCAAAGGCGCCTGGTCCTACAACTGGGCGGTCAACCTGCAGAATCCGAAGAGCAAGAGTACTTCGAAGGGCTATTGGGACAACAAGTATGGCAAGTATCAGCTGACCGGCGGTGTCGGCTACACCATGGGCAAATTTGACGCCAATCTCAGTGGCAGCTTCTTGGGGGACCGTGTCCGCACTCCGTCGACCAGTCATTCCTATGACGAGCGGCCTTATTTCCTGACCACGCTGACTGCCAACTACAAACCGGACAAACATAACGATATCAGCCTGGTGATCGATAACCTGCTGGACCGCGATGATGTCATCAGCCACAGTGCGTCGGCTTATTACGCAACGCCTTGCAACTTCCTTGTGGAATACAAGTACAGATTCTGATGTTTGGCACTTGGGGGGAGAAGAATATTCTCCCCCCTTTTGTGGTTTTACCGCGTTTTAAGGATGTTTTTTCAGGTGAACCTATGCGTCTCAGGTATATTCTGCTTGCGGTACTGCTTTTTGTCTGGTCGTGGCCGGGCTGTGCCCATTCTGCCCTGGCTGCCTGCAGACTGGACGCAGTCTTCCCGTACAGCATGGATCATCGGAAAATTGAACAGGTGCAGGGGCTGAGTACGGTGCCGCTCTATCTGGATCTGGTCTGCACGGATGATCCGGAAGCACAGACCGCCGTCCTTTCGGTAACGGCGCCGGATGGGTTCGAACTGCTTCCCAAAGAAGGGTGGCAGATTGCCCCGGACCGGCGCAGGGGCCGGGGCGTCTGGCACATGGACGCCGGTTATGGCCGCTCTTTCGATTTGCTCTATGTCCGGGCCCTGGAAGGAACGACGGCCGGCGACAAGGAAATCCGGATCCATCTTTCCCTGACAGGCAGCGGGCCGGCGGAGTCGGACCGCACCGTGTCCTTCCGGTATGTGCCGGCGGACAGGGAAGATGTAAAAACGGCCGGTACTTCGCCGCCGCCGGAAGGGAAGGCGGCCGGACGGGGGACCGGAAAAAGGAATGCAGGCCGTTTCAATTGGTATATCCAGTCGGTCACGCTGCCCGTGGACAACCAGGGCAAGCGGGATGACCGTTCGCCGGAAGGCGTTCTGTATGTCCGGGATACGCTGCTGGAGAACTTCCGTAACCGGATGACAGGGGAAAAAAACAATGGCTACAGTGTCATTTTCACCCACCCGGCTGCCCATTTCCTGCTGGATATGCGGAATCCGCAGCAGGATATCCGGCTGCTCCGGGTCCGGGCCCAATTGTATGATCAAGACGGGCATCCGGTTCCGGGAATGATGACGGCGGGACGTTCGGACCATGAATCGGGAGAAGGATGGGCCGGTGAAACGGGAAACGGGGAGGGCACGACGGCCCTTATTTCCCTGGACGGCCGCAAAATGCAGGCCTTCATCCTGCCCTTGTATGTCGATCCCCTGCAGGCAGTGGAAGGGGATTACCGCCTGCGCCTCACGGTCGAAGGCAATGGCCAGCAAAAAGTGACGGAAATTCCCGTGACGCTGGATAAAAAGCACAGCCTGGGCCTGCTGGCCGTCGGATTTTCCTTTATCTGTCTGCTGCTGACCCTCTTTTACCTGCGGGATACGGTGCACTGCATCCGGACCATCGGAGCCAGGGGTGCCATTACGGTCGCCTTGTTTGCCGCTGTTTCTTTCGGCGGGGTCACGGTTCCGACGACGCTGCTAGGCGATGTCGTTCATGCCCTGCTGGGACCCTTTTCCACCTTTTTGACCGGCCTTCTGAGCGGCGTGATGCAGTACCTTCTGATTCTGGCCCTTCTGATGCTGTACCGGAAGCCGGGTGTGACGGCCCTGCTGTTTTTGCTGAAGTTCTTTTTGAACGGCATCTTTTTCGGCCGCTTCACCCCCTTGGGAATCCTGAGCATGGCTGTGTACATCGCCGTGTTGGAAACGCTGCTGCGCTGTAGCGGTTTCTACCGTCCGGAAAAGACCAGCCGGGGCCATGTGCTGGCAGTCGTCATCCTTTTGGGCCTGGGGGATGCCCTCATCGGATTTGTCAATTTGGAACAGATGATGTTCTTTTACCGTTTGTACTATGCGGACTGGTACATCATCCTCTACATGCTTGTCAACGGTGTGCTGTACAGCAGTATTGGCGGCTGGCTGGGATACCGTACGGGAGAAAAACTGCAGCAGATTGCCGGGGAATAACAATGCAGGAAAGGAGAAGTCAGGAAATGCAACATCCATGTTCTGCCGGAAAGCGTCCGATGCTGGAATTGCGCGACGTCTCCTTTCGCTATAAAGGGCGGCCGTGCGATACGCTGCGCCATGTCAGCCTGTCCCTGGAATCCGGGGAAATGCTCCTTCTGGCCGGGCGCAGCGGCTGCGGCAAATCGACGCTCATCAAGGTTGTCAGCGGCCTTGCAGCGGGAGAAGGAGAGGACCGGCGGGACGGCATCATCCTTTGGAATGGCGAGGATATGACGGACTGGCCTCCGGAAAAGATCGGCCTTCTGGCCGGTACGGTCTATCAGACGCCGGATGATCAGCTGTTTGCCATGACCGTGGAGGATGAAGTGGGGTTCGCCCTGGAAAACCAGGGAGAGGATCCGGCCGTCGTCCGCGGCCGGGTGAAGGAGATACTTGGCCTGACCGGCCTGGCGGGCCTGGAAAAGCGGGGAATTCACCAGCTTTCCGGCGGCCAGCGCCAGCGCATGGCCCTGGCGTCCGTGTTAATCACCAAACCGCGTCTGCTCATACTGGATGAACCGGTGAGCCAGATGAACCCCCAGGGGGTGCGGGACTTTATGGAGCTCCTGCTCCGTCTCAACCGGGAAGAAGGCATCGCCATCCTGATGATAGAGCACCGCGTCAATGAGCTGGCCCGCTATTTCCAACGCCTGGCAATCATGCAGGAAGGGCGGATTGTGTACGACGGCCCGCTCCAGGCGGCCTGGACGTTCCTGACCGGCCGCGGGGACCTGGGCCTCCGGGAGCCGCAGTGCGTCAAATTGGGACGGATCCTGGGACTGCCGGAACTTTCTACGGATGTGGCAAAGACCGTGCAGGAAATCAAAGCGTACTGCCCTCCGCCTGCAGCGGGCGCGGGAGTGCGGCCGGAAAGGGCGGCGCAAACTCCGTCTCCCCCCGTGGTGGCGGCGGAGAACGTCTGCTTCCGCTATCCGGGGATGACGGACGATGTGCTGCAAGAGGTTTCCTTTTCCCTGCATAGAGGGGAAATCGTCGCCCTGATGGGCTGCAACGGGGCAGGCAAATCCACGCTGCTCAACCTGCTGGGAGGCTTGACCGAACCCTCGGCGGGGCGGCTGCTGTTCGCCGGAAGTCCCCGGAACCGGCAGCGGGTTTCCACGGGGTATTTACTGCAGGAACCGGATCTGATGCTTCTCGCCGGTACGGTCTGGGAAGAGTTGAAATGGAAAAATGATACCCTGACAGATGCCGAAGCGGAAGCCCTGCTTCGGCGGCTCCATCTGGAACAGTGCCGGGACGACTTTCCCCTGGCACTCAGCAAGGGACAGCGGCTGCGCATCGTACTGGGTTCCTTTTTTGCCTGGCATCCGGAACTGCTCCTGCTGGACGAGCCTACGACGGGCCAGGATGAAGCCAGCCTGCAGGAAATCACGGCTCTGCTGCGGCGCTACCGGGACACCGGCGGCACGGTGCTGCTGTGTACCCACGATGTGGAGCTTGCTTCCCGGCTGGCGGATCAAGTCCTGCTTTTGAGCCGGGGCCGCGTGCTGGCCTACGGAACGGCATCCGCCGTCCTGTCGCGTCAGAATCTGCTCGCGGCAGGCGGGCTTGTGGCCCCGCCGGTTCTTGCTGTGTCCGGGGCGTTGAAAATCCCGCCCTGCATTACCGTGGAGGAGGTGTGTCATTATGTCGGCCCGGCAACTTTGGGAAGGAACTGACGCCAAACCGTGGATCCGGAATCTGAACGGACGCACGAAACTCGTCTTTTTGTTCCTTTATGCCGTCCTCATGATTACCATTGACAATCCCCGTACACTGTACATCCTGTTCCTTTTTACACTCTTACTCCATGGCCTGGCAGGAACTTCCTTTTCCAAGTGGCGTGTCCTCATCATCCTGATTTTGCTGGGCCTTTGGGGCTCTATGCTGAGCCAGGCCCTGTTTTTCGCCAGGACGCCGAGGACGCCCCTTCTCGTCCTGATTGCACCGGGTACACCCTTTTTCGGCCCTCTGACGGGAGGACTGTATATTTACCGCGAAGGTATTATTTACGGTGCAGTCCAGGGGCTGCGTGCCGTGAGCATGCTCTCCCTGGGAATGCTGGTCTGCTGGACCAGCGACCCGCGTCAGCTCCTGAACGGAATGCTCGCATGGCACCTGTCTCCCCAGGTTGCCTTCATGCTCGTAACGGCCATCCGGTTTCTGCCGGTCCTGGCCGCGGAAACGGAAGAAATCATGATTGCCCTGCGGCTGCGGGACCAAAAGGCAAAGGGCCCCTTTTTGGCAATCCGGCATCTTCCTTATGTGGCCAAGCCGCTTCTGGCCCGCTGTCTGCGGCGCTCCCAGACACTGGCCCTTTCCGTGGTGAGCCGCGGGTTCTTTTCGGATAAGGCGGCCCGGCGGCGCCAACAGTGGGAAGGAAGGGAACGCTGGTTCTGCCTGGCGTTCCTTCTGGTCACGCTGGCCGTGCTCTTCAGCAAAGTCAGTTTCCTGTTATCCGAACAGGGACTCTACGCCGGCTCACTGCGCGGGTTTTACGATTTTTCGAGTCTCTATCTGTAAGGCGGGGGTTGCGATTCATGAAGCACGTTAAAGATATCATCCTGGGAGTTGTTTTCCTGGCTTCGTGCCTCTGCCTTTTCTGGCTGACCGGGAACCGCACGCCCTGGGTATTGCGGGACAGCGGCGGAGAAGGCGGGATTACGGCCTATCTGGGCGATGTGCCGGTGCAGAACTACGACCGCATGGGGTTCACCGGTGCCCGGATTGCCTTTGCGAAAAAGGAGGACGCCTGGCTGGTGGGAACGGACCGGGGCGAACTGTTTCTGTTCGACCGGCAGGGGGAGCAGCGCTGGAAGCGGTCCCTGGGAACCGGACGGCTCGTTTCCCTGACCGTTTCCCCGGAGGGGGACATGGCCTATGTCGGCGAATCCAGCGCGGATGGCTTTTATTACGCCATCGCCGTCCGGACGGGAGATATCCTGTACCGGTATAAAGGAGCCGATCTGATCGGGACCGACCCTTCCAACCGGTCCTTCCCGGCCGCCGTGCATATCGCGGTGGATGGCGAGGGAAACCAGTACGTCAATTTCTACCGGTTCCTCATTGACAAAGCCGGAAACCGCAGCTATACGGGGCGCATGATTTCTCTGGACAAGTCCGGCCGGCAGCGTTGGGCCTTTCCGGCACAGGAAGCCATAGACAGCTGGATTAACTGGTGCGATGTCAGCCCCGCGGGGGAACGCGTTGTGCTGGCGACATCGGCCTACGATTTCCGGCCGGAAATGAAATACAAGGACACGCTGTATTTTCTGGACAAGAAGACGGGCAGGCTGCTGGATTCCGTGTTCCTCAATCCTGTTGAGCCGTTTGACAACACCGTGATGCGCTGCAGCCCGAACTTTGGCGCTGACGGGAAACATCTGGCCGGTATGTCCAGCGATGGCCGCGCCTTCTATCTGGATGATACGGGAAAAGTTCTCTGGTGGCGCTTTTTGTCAAAACCCGCCAAAGTGGACGGATACTGGCTCAATGCCTCCGGACGGGATGGCTATGTCCTGCCGGAAGGCGTGTTTTTTACGACCATCAACACGTTCAACCGGGAAAACTGGCAGCTGCCAACGCCGGTTACGCACCCCGGCGACAACAGTCTGTTCGCCTTTTCCCCGGAAGGGCGGTTCCTGTATCAGGTCCGGGCCGGCGGAACCATGGCCGCCCTGACTTTTGCCAAGGGGGTGGCCGCCGTCGCCATCGGCCGCAACGTGCGGACCCACGATTACAAAGTCCACGGTGCCCAGATCCTTCGTCTGCGGGATGGGAAAGTGCTTGCTTCCTTTACGACAGAAGGACCCTGTGAAGCAGTGGGCATAAGTGCCGACGGCCGGCAGATGGCTGCCGTCGAGGCACCGGCCCTGACGCCGGACGGGCGCATCCTGGGCGCTTACCGCCTGCATCTTTGGAATTGGTAAGGAGGGAAAAGAAAATGACGTTTCCAGTTAAACGATGGGCCGGATACGTTTTCGGCTTCATCCTCTTCTATGCTCCCTTTGCGTTGTTCCAGCGGGGAATCGGATATCTGCTGACAGGAAAATGGATGCGGCTCTCCATCCATACCCTGTGTCTGCGCATTCCCACGGAACACCTGTTGGACGGGCGCTTTGGGGAGTACGGACTGATCAGTGTGGTCAGCACGCTGATCTTATTCGCGGCAGCCTTTTTCTTTGGCCCCGTCTTTTGCGGAAAACTATGCCCCGCCGGTGCGTTTTCGGAACTGATCAGTAAGATTGTGCCGGAGCGGTTTCAGATTTCGTGGGGGAAATACACGGAAATCGCCCCCATCCGGTACGGCATGCTGGCGGGATACCTGCTGGTGCCGTTTTCCGGTGAAATCCTGGCCTGCAACTACTGCAATTACTTCGTTTTCGACCTTCTGGCCAACCAGATGACGCGGGGCTATTATGTCGCCTTCAGTACCAGTCTGCTGCTGACCGGCTTTTTATGGCTCGTGGTCTTCGGCCTTTTTACCAAAGGCGGGCGCGGCTTCTGTAACTTTTTATGTCCCGTCGGCGCCATCCAAAGCATCATCCACTACGCTGCCAGCAAACTGCCGTTCACCTGGCGCCGCAAGGTGGATACCGGACGCTGCATCGGCTGCAGTAAATGCGTACACAGCTGTCCTGTGGATGCCATGCGGCTTGTCGATCACAAGGCAAGCCCCTGCCTGCACAATTGCATCGAATGCGGCGTATGCAGCGCTGTATGTCCCGTCCATGCCGTCCATTACGGAAGAGGTGACCATCATGAAAAATAAAGTCCTGAACTTTCTGCTGGCCATGGGAATTCCCCTTTCCTCGCTGACAACCCTGCAAAGCAGCGGCTGTACCGGCGTCTGCGGAAACTGCAGCTTCAACTGCACTCCGGGCATCTTTATGCTGCTGATCCTGGCAGGGAAATTCCTCTATCAAAAAGGACGAAGCGAGGTATGCCATCATGGATAAGAAATGGATCCGGCGCGCCGTACTCTTTCTGCTGGCTGTCGCCATCGTTTTCGGTTCCATCGGGTTTAAGCGGTATAACCAGCACGAACGCGCGATGGAAAAATACGTGCTGCACGAGGGCAAGACGATTACGAAAGTCGTGGACCTGGGCCGCCAGGGCGTATTGAAAAACCTGGTGAACCCCCATCTGTTCTCGATATACGGTTCCGTCCAGACAGACGGCAACGTGCCGCTGCGTTGTGTCGGCGAATCCGATTCGATGCAGATGATGCTGTCCCAGGGCACGAAGAAAGGAATCTGGGACGAACTCAAACCGACGGATGTGTTGCGAAAAACCCGTGGTACGCGCGTTGCTTTGAATGTGGAGATCAAGGTGCCCCGGGAGGCCTTGAAAAAACACGATGTAGCACAGGGACGTCTCAAATTTTACCGGGGAGACGAGCTGTATGCGACAGTTGTGCTGCAGGTGATAAACAGTGGGGTAAAGCAGTAACCGGAACGGGGACCCGGGGAGAAGTATCGATATAGATCATTCAAATTGTTTACGCTAAATAAGGATTAACATTTTACCAGGAGGACTTCATGAAAAAAGTTTTATCGTTTCTGATTTTGGGCACACTGTTTTGTATGAATCTGGCTATTGCTGCACCGAAAACGGAATCAGTCCCGGAAAAACCGATGGACTGGAGCATCAGCATGAATGCCGATGGCACGGATCAGGCTCCCCAGGGGCCGCAATGGTCCCTCATCCTGGAAAACGATATCGGGGTCTACGCATACGATATGGGCTCCCTTACCTTTGGAACGAGCAACGGCAGGGAAGACCGGAACCTGGTGCAGACCACGGTGAAGACGGTATTCACCAACGAAGACCTGTTGAAGAAGATGAACAAGGGGTTCGCAAAAAAACTGACGAAAAAAGAGAAGACGCAGTACTGCCTGCTGCAGATGGAGTTCAATTTGGCGGAAAAGACCTACACAGTACATCAAATGGATGTGTACGGCAGCAAAGGGACGCTGCTGGAAACGAAGGCTGACGAAGGGAAGTGGCAGCCTGTACCGGAAAAATCCTTTGCCGAGGCGATGCTGGAAATCTGTTCCCAGGCAGCCGCGGCAACACCTGCAAAGTAACAAAAGCTGTTGCGCATGACAAAAAGGCCGGCCGCCGTGCAAGCTGCACGGGGCCGGTCTTTCGTTTCATCCTTCAGGGTAATCCGTCATAGGGAAGGGGCGGCGCCTTGAAGCACGATATATCGGATTGTCTGTTGCGCAAATTTACTCGACGCCTTCGTTGACGCGGACACGTTCGATGGTCGGTTTGCCGTGGCGGTCGTGGCGGATGACGTCAATCCGGATGTACTTGAGTTCCGGCGAGAATTCCTTGACCATGTTGCTCAGTTCCGGATCGTTTGCGTTCATGCCTTTCTGGACGATACGGTAAACCATGGTGGCGAACTCGTAACGGCTCATCATGCGGTCACCCTTGAATTCACCGTCCGGATAACCTTCCAGGATACCGTTCCCCGCCAGTTTCGTGATGTACTCGTAAGCCCAGTGGTTTTCAGCGACATCGGGGAAGAGGGCGCTCTTTTCCGGATCGATGGCCATGCCGTGGATGTTCTTGAGACGTTCGATTTCCGCGCTCTGCTGCGCCATGACCTTGCGCATGTCGCGGATTTCCTTGGCCATGGCGACACGGGACGTGGAAACGTGGTTCTTCTGGCCGAGTTTGAAGGTGACGCCGGCATTGACCATGTTTTCACCGCCGCCCATGGAGCCGCCGACGCTGAGCATGACGTCTTCCGTCGGGCGATAGAAGGCGCCGATGGCCACGGCATTGGCACCGGCGTAGTTGCCGTACCCGCCTGCGAAGTCCCACTTGTCATCGGGGTCGAAATCAACCGGATGCAGGCCGGCCAGTGCCGCCGCGTTGGCGCCGGCGTGGCTGATGCGGTTGTTCAGGCTGCCCATTTTGCCGTAAATGTCACCGAGGGAGACGCTGATGGCGTCTTTCAACTGGGATACGTTGACGGCATCCGTGTTTGCCGTTCCAGCTGCTACGTTGTGGATCTGGTTGCCGCCCATGTCGACGTTGCCGCCGTGGTTGACGGTCAGGTTGGTCGTCGTCGTGTTTTCCGTATTCACGGAGTGCAGATTCTTCAGATCCTTGCTCAGCTTGACGGTCATGGTCTTGTTCGAATTGGTGGAGATGACGCCGATGTTGTTGTCCGTCAGATTATCTGCCGATTCGCCGCCGATGATGTTCATATAGCCGTCGGACCCGACGTCGACCTGCGTATTGGAAACGGAAGCGTCATAGTTATCTCCGCGGAAATGATGGGCCCGCGTTGCATAGTAGAGTTGGGAACCATTTACTGCATCCGTGCTATCTTTTCCGATTTTGCCTGCAGCCACGTTTTGGATGCGGCGATAGATTGGGTGATTTTTGTCAGCAGAACCGACCGTGACCACACCGGAAGCAGTGGAACCAGCAAAGGTGGCCGCAGTGGAAGAACCGTTGAGATAATAATGTTCTCCCTCATAGGCTCCGACGCCGGCCGTCGTATCGTCAGCTGCCGCCTTAGCGGAGCTTTTGCTGCCGATATAGGCGGAATTGCCTACTGTGGCATTGACATGACTGCCTAGAATCTGAATATCGGAGAACTGACTCTTTTTGTTGACTTCCGAAGCATCGACGGTATTGTCGTTGCCGACTACAGTGATATTTCCGAGATCCTTGACACCGGCATTGGTATTACGGCCTTTCACCGTATTGTTATAGCCCTGGATAGTGACTCCCGAAAGGGTACCCGCCATAGCGTTTACCGAACTGCCGGATACGGTATTGCCGGAACCGCTGATATTTACTTTGGAAATAGAGAAGCCATCGTTGACCTGATCGATTGTATTCGAGTTGCCGGTCATATAAATATCGTTTAATTTTCCTACGGCATTGGTCTTGTCGTTATTGATGGCCTTGATATTGTTCCCCTTGCCGAAAATTCCGGAATCGGACAAATGGGATTTAGTGCCCTCACCAGCTGTATTATCAGTACCTACCACATACGTAGTGCCTGTATGTACCTGGTTTCCCTCACCGACAGCGATGGAGTTGGCGCCTTCAATCATGGCATTGGAACCGATGGCAATGGAATCGACGGCCCCACTTTTTGCGGACGTTTTGTTGCCGAGTGCAATGGATCCGTTGCCGGCAGCCATCGCTGTGGTACCACCTGCAATGGCATTATCCCCAGCGGTTTCCGCATAGTAGCCAATGGCAATGGACTTGATTCCCTGCTTTGTGGGATCCTGATTAACCTGGTTATAGTTCGTTGCCCGCGTACCAATGGCAATGGAATCCGTGGTTTGTGCCAGACTGCCGGAACCGATGGATACAGAACGATCGCCGTTAGCCTCGGTCTGATGAAGCGTATCCGACGCTTCGCCAGATTTTAAGGGTCCCTTGGCCCCAATAGCAACGCTTCCTTGTCCTGTGGCCTTGACATTGTTGCCTACAGCCAGGCTGTCGTCCCCCTGCGCCGACGCATCCGGGCCAATAGCCATTGCGTTTTTGTTGTTAGCCGAGGCTCCCGTATTGTCCTTATTTCCACTACCGGTGTTTTCGTTGGTACTAACCGAGAAATATTTTTTGGACAAGTTTTGGATACCCTCCTCAAGACTTGCAAACTTGGTATCTACATAGGACTGGCTTACACCGCCAGAAGTTCCTGAACCGGAAGTTTGAATCGTGTCTTTCAGCAGTTTCAGCTGGCGTACGGTCACCGCGTCACTGTCCGCGGAACCATCTGCCACGTTGCTGATGCGGCGGAGATTGTCCGCAGTCCCTACCGAAATATATGTCATCGGCGCTGTCAGTTCCGTCAAATAGCTTTTCCCCTGTGGAGTCTCTACAGCGGAGGAACCGGCACCGATGGCAATATTTCCATATTTTGCAATGGTATTGTAACCAAAAGCAATGCTGTGGGAACTATCCGTTGTATTTCCCTCAATACCGGCCACCGCATTTTCACCAAACGCCATGGAATACGTCCCATACGCTTTGGCATTGCGTCCTATAGCCGTCGCATCGCTTACGGCTTTGGAATTGGCCCCGATGGCTGTCGCGTACTGAATCGAAGGAATGGATCCATACTCGGAATAATCATTGGCCTGATAACCAATGGAAACGTTATATCCATTCTGCGGATTAATGTCAGCTCCCTCGGTTTTAAACCCTTGCCCTGCTTCACTGCCGATAGCCACGTTATAATTGCTGTGCACATTCTGCCCCGCTTTGCTCCCGACAGCCACGTTATTCGAACCGATTACACCCTTTCCGGCTTCTACACCGATAGCAATTAAGTTGCCATCTACATCGGCCCGTTTTTGATTAGAGTATACACCAGCCGACTTACCGATGGAAATATCGCCAATGGAATTGGAAGCGGCCGCATTCCCGATGGCTATGCTGTCTTCTGCCTTGCCGCTTGCGCTTTCGCCTATTGCCATAGCCTTAGTTCCCGCTTTAGAAGTGGTTCCAATGGCAATACTCTGCTTTTCCGAAGACGCATTATATCCTAATGCAATGGCCAGCGTGTTCGTCGTTTTGGCTCCCGAGCCAATGGAAATGGAACGAATAGCGTTTCTTTCCACAGAAGCATTATACCCGATAGCCAATGCTTCATTAGCGTTAACCCCGTTAGAAGCACCTCTGTTAACGACTGCGCCCGAACCGATGGCCAGTGCATTATTGGAGGCGTAGACTATAGCCCCGGTACCGATAGCCATACTGTCGGTGCTGGCATCCGTACCACCACCGGAGGCCGGAATATTCTGTACCATAGCATTCTTGCCGATGGCAATGGCCCCATTGCCGCGGGCACTGGATTTTGTCCCTACGGCAATAGAATCCACGCCGCCTATATTGGATGCCCCATCGGATCCTTCATCGGCTCCCATATCCGGCGTCGTACCCGTGATAGCTCCCTGGCCAATGGCGATACCGCGTTTCGAAGTACCTTTCGTTTCCGCTCCGTCACCGATGGCAATGCTCTGTTCGGCTCCGTTATTTGCCTTGGCGTTCGGGCCGATGGCAATGGACTCGTCCGCGGCGGCCTGCGCTTCTTTGTCGGTGCTGCTGCCTTTCACCTTGACATACTTCACATTTCCCGGTGCCACAAGGTTGCCGGAACCGTCCGTTGTATAGCCAAGGGAACTTTTCAAATTATCGATGCTTGTCTTGTTTTTTGCAATATTGCTCTTATTGTCAGCAATATCGGATTTATTGGTGGCAATGTCCGCCTTGTTGGCCGCAATGTCATTTTTATTGGTTTCTATATTGGTCTTATTGGTATCGATCTGGCTCTGCAGGTTCGCATCTGCATTGGTACGATCCGTTTTTTCCTGGTTCAGGTCCGTTTTGTCGGCCTTTTTCTCAATATTGGTCTTATTGGTTTCAATATTGGTTTTGTTAGTTTCGATGGCTGTCTTGTTGGATGCAATATTCGTCTTGTTTGTGTTTATATTGGTTGTATTGGTGGCAATATTGCTCTTATTAGTATTGATGTCTGTCTTATTGGACGCAATATTCGTCGTGTTTGTGGCGATGTTCGTCGTGTTGGCAGCCACCTGCTGTTCCAACGTTACGGCCTGTGCGACGGGGAGCGGGGAAGCCCAGCTCAACCCGGCCAGGATGGCCAATGTAAGTGCAGCGGATTTGGAGATCCGGTGGCGCAGGGAAGCAGCCCGCGTGAATCCGCCGGCGATTTCCGATACGACCTCGTACAAACCCTTCTTCTTGTTGTAGATGACCTTATAGACCTTATTCATAATTGTACCCCCTTGTGTTATTTTTCCCTTCCTTTCCATTCCCCTTGCAGTTTTCCTGATTCCCGGCCTGATAAGGCAGGCGGACAGGACTGCTGCAGGATGCCGGATGACACGGAACCGGTATCTCTCTATGTTGTTCGTGCAACCCAGCTTGTGATGGAATCGTAGCAACACCTCCTCAACATATAAAAAATCGTTATCTGTTTTATTTTTTGATTTTATATGTTAAACAATAATGTATATTACAAATTTATTATAGCATAAAGTGCGGGAAATAGGAACGGCGGATGCCGTAAAATGGCCGTTTCACAACGATAAGTTTTCTTTCTGACTCGTTCAATTTTGTAAATATTTTAGCAGTGTAAATGGACATATTGCCAATACAATTTTTTACGTCTGGCAGGCGGATTTGCGGACGGACCGGCCGGTCTTTTTTTATGGCCCGAAATATGGTATGATTTATTGTAGTATATTTGTAGGAAAAACAAGATCCGGGGCCTGTTCCGCGGGTTCCCGGGGTGGGAGGTGGCCTGTTTGTTAGGCGCAATCATCGGTGATGTGGCAGGGTCCCGCTTCGAGTGGGACAACCACCGTGACAAGGAGTTCGACCTGTTTGCTTTCGGCTGTGAGCCGACGGATGACAGCATCATGACGCTGGCGGTGGCCCGGGCTCTGCTGGAAACGAGGGAAGACCGTTCGCAGCTGGTACCCTGCGTTATCCGGCAGATGCAGCACATGGGGCGCCGCTATCCGAACGCGGGGTACGGAGCCCGCTTCGAGCAGTGGCTCGATGCGAAGGATCCCAAACCGTACAACAGCTACGGCAACGGGGCGGCCATGCGGGTCAGTGCCTGCGCCCAGGCGGCAGCGTCCCTGGCGGAGGCGAAACAGCTGGCGGCCGATGTGACCGCCGTGACGCACAACCATCCCGAGGGCATGAAGGGTGCCGAGGCTGTTACGGTCGCCATTTTCCTGGCCCGGGAAGGGAAGTCGAAGGAAGCCATCCGCAAAGCCATCGAAGACGGATATTACAAACTTGACTTCAAACTGGACGAAATCCGGGATTCCTATCAGTTCGACGAAACCTGCCAGGGGTCCGTGCCCCAGGCGCTGGAGGCCTTCTTCGAAGGCACCGGTTTCGAGGACACCATCCGCAATGCCATCTCCATCGGCGGCGACAGCGACACCATCGCGGCCATCGCCGGCAGCGTGGCCGAGGCGTACTACGGCGTTCCCGACGAGGTGCGGCAGGCGGTCCTGCCGTATCTGGATACGGAAATGCGGCGCATCGTGGCGGATTTTGAGGCTGCGTATCCTTTGCGGAAGTCCCGGTGAGGGTACATCGGCCTGATGAAACGGAGGGATTGGATATGAAGCGGTGCTGGAAGGCGCTGGCGCTGGCGGCCGTGTTCTGGACGACCGTGACCATGTCGGCCTATACGCCCTACGAGACGGGCAGCCGCCGGACGGCGAGCGGCGAGGACGCGGTGGAAGGTTATACGTGCGCGGCCAATTTCGTGCCCATCGGCAGCCTGATCATCTATAACGGCGTCACGTACCATGTGCAGGACCGGATGAACCCGTCCCACAGCCGGCACGTGGACATCTTTATGGAATCCCACGCGCGGGCGCTGGAGTTCGGCCGGTTCCAGGCCGAAGTGCAGGTCATCACGCCCTGAGGCGCGGCGGGGAAGACCGAAATTTACTATCCCAGGGGGATTTTCCAATGGAACCCCCCCTTTTTTGTTATGTTTTGAACAGAAATGCCAAAAATTTTGTGTAAGTTTTTTAAATGTACATCTTTTTTGTAAAATCCTTTGACATTTCCTGAAATAAGCCTTAACATTGTAACAAGTTATCCACACTGTAATTCAGCAGGCTTAATCCGTTTTGCTATATTTTGCCTTGTTGTGGTGTAAAACGGACGGATCTGCGGGAATTACCAATTTATTTTTTACCTACTAACAAGGAGGAACTCATCATGCAATTCAAAAAGGCAATCGTATCTCTTGTAGCACTGTCACTTCTCGCTCTGGGCGCCGCCGGCTGCGGCGGCGGGGATAAGAAGGCGGAGGCGCCGAAGGACAACGGCAAGAAGGTCGTCCTGAAGGTCGGCGCGACACCGGTGCCCCATGCGGAAATCCTGAACTTCGTCAAACCGCAGCTCGCCAAAGAGGGCGTGGACCTGCAGATCGTGGAGTTCACGGACTACGTGAAGCCGAACCTGTCCCTGGCCGACAAGGAGCTGGACGCCAACTATTTCCAGCATATTCCGTATCTGGAAAAGTTCGCCAAGGACCGCAACCTGAAACTGGTTGTCCTGGCCAAGGTCCACATTGAGCCCATGGGCGTGTATTCCCGCAAGATCAAGGACCTGAAGGATGTCAAGGACGGCGCCAAGGTCGGTATCCCGAACGACCCGACGAACGGCGGCCGCGCGCTGGTGCTCCTGGAAAAGGCCGGTCTCCTGAAGCTGAAGGAAGGCAAGGACATTACGGCGACGAAACAGGATATCGTTTCCAATCCGAAACACCTGAACATTGTGGAAGCCGAAGCGGCTATGCTGCCCCGTTCCCTGGATGATTGCGATATCGCCGTGATCAACTCCAACTTCGCCATGGAAGCGAAATTGAACCCCGTCAAGGATTCCCTGTTCATTGAAAAGGATTCGCCGTATGCCAACGTCGTAGCGATCCGCGAAGGCGATGACAAGCGTCCGGAACTGCAGAAACTGGCGAAAGCCCTGACGACTCCGGAAGTCAAGAAGTTCATCGAAGACAAGTACAAAGGTGCCGTTGTACCGGCATTCTGAGGCATAAAAAAACGCCTGTCCCATTTGCTTGGGACAGGCTTTTTGTTTGCGCCGACGGCTTATTTTTCGGTTTCGTGGTTATACCATTTCGGGTCGCTGAAGTATTCCTTCGTCTTGGCCCGGACCTGCGGCCACAGGATGGCGAGGGCGATCATGTTCGGGATGACGACGAGGCCCATGGCCACGTCCTGCAGGCTCCAGACGACGGTGATCTTCGTCGTGGCGCCGACGATGCACAGGAACGGGAAGATGTAGCGGATCTTGCTGGTGACAGCTTCGCCGAAGGCATAGGTGAAGCTCTTGGCGGCGTTCCACCACTGGCCCATGAGGGTCGTGAAGCAGAAGATCAGGAGGGCGAAGGTGCCGGCGTGTTTCAGCGGCGCCCAGACCGTGCCGAAGGATTCCAGTGCCATGACCGTTGCCGGACGGCCGGAGGTGTACATCCCCGTGGTGCCGACGACGAAGGCCGTGATGGAGCAGATGATGATGGTGTCGATGAAGACTTCGGCTACGCCCGTGATGCCTTCGTCAACGGGATGCGGCACGATGGAGCAGCCGTGTGCGAACGGCGCCGTGCCTTCGCCGGCTTCGTTGGAGTACATGCCGCGGGAAATGCCGTACTGCATGGCTTTGGCGATGACGTAGCCGCCGGTGCCGCCGGCGGCGGCGTCAAAGGACCAGGCCTGCGTGAAGATGGTGTAGATGACGTTCGGCAGTTCCGTGATGTTGAGCAGGATGACGATGATGCCGATGACGATGTAGAAGATCGACATGGCGGGAACCAGGTTCATGGCGATGTTGGCCAGGCGTTTCAGGCCGCCCAGGGTGATGGACATGAGCAGTACGATGAGGACGATGCCCGTCAGGTAGGTCGGTACGCCGTAGTTGCTGTTCAGGATGCCGGCGATGGTGTTGGACTGCACCAGGTTGGCGCCCATCATCTTGATGCACATGAGGATGGCGATGACCACGCCCAGCCAGGGCAGCTTCAGGCCGTCGCGGATGTAGTACATGGGGCCGGAAAGCAGGTTGCCCTGCTCGTCTTTGCCACGGTACAGCTGCGACAGCACGATTTCGCCGTATTTCAGGGCCTCGCCGAAGAAGGCGGCGACCCACATCCAGAAGACGGCGCCCATGCCGCCGGAGACGATGGCCGTGGCGACACCGACGACGTTGCCGCCGCCCACGTTGCCGGCCAGGGTGACCATCATGGCCTTGAAGGTCGAAATGGAGCCGTTGCCTTTATCGACCTTGCGGGTCTTGAAGGCGTCTACCAGGGTCCGCTTCATGATGAACTTGAAGTGGCGGATCTGGATGAACCCGTTCGTAACGGTGTACAAGATGCCCAGGGCGAGCAGGACGAAGACGAGCCAGCGGCCCCAGAGCCAGGAGTTGATGAAGGCGAGGATCTGTTCCAGTGAATCTAACATTATGCTTCTCCTTTCAATACGCGGGCGACCATGTCAGGGAAGTTGCCGATGACGATGTCGATTCCCTTTTGCAGCATGTCGCGCGCTGCTTCTTCCGTGTTGACCGTGAAGGTGTTGATGCGCAGGTGGTGGGCTTTCAGGTCGGCCACCACGGCGTCGCTCAGGCTGCCCCAGTAGGGATGGTAGCACTGTACGCCGAGTCCCTCCGCGTAAGCGCCCGGGTTGTACACCCAGGATTCTTCGAGCAGGCCGTACACCAGGTCCGGTGCCAGCGCCTGCATGCGTTTGACGCTGTAATGGTTGAAGCTGGAAATGATGACTTTCTGCTCCAGATGGTACTTGCGGATGAGGCCGAGGACCTTCCGTTCCAGATCCGGGTAGTCATAGACCCCGTTCTTCAATTCGATGTTGGTGCCCGACGGCTGTTCCGCCGCCCACTCGCAGTATTCCTCGAAAGTGGGAATGCGGTGTACCTGTTCGGCTTCCTTGAATTGGTAAGATGCATCGAGCTGCCGGATTTCCGCCAATGAAAAGTCCCGTACAAATCCCGTTCCGTCCGTCGTGCGGTCTACCCGCTCATCGTGGATGACGACCATTTCGCCGTCCCGCGTGAGCTGGACGTCGAGTTCCACGCCGTCCGCCCCCGCTTCCAGGGCTTTGCGGAACGCGGTCATGGTATTTTCCGGATACCGGCCGCTGAAGCCCCTGTGCCCGTAGTTCAGCATAAAGTTTCCTCCTATTCCCTAATGTAAAATTTACGTAAAACATGCAGGCAGTTTACGTAAAAATGTGAAAATTATATGAACAATTATAGCACAGGAATACCGTGTCCGCTATGCTTTTTTATGTGGTGCCGGAAGATTCGTCTGCGCCGGTGGGAAAGGGCCTGGAGCGATAGGGAAAAAGCGGCGGGAAAAGGCGAAAAAACGTTTGCAGGAACATATGTTCGTGTTATAATGAACACAGATGCAGCAAGGCGGCAAAAGGGAGGGAGCGCCATGGATGTCATGGAGAAGCTGAAGATTCTGGCGGACGCGGCGAAATACGACGCGGCCTGCACGTCCAGCGGTGTGAACCGCAAGGGCGGCGGGGCCGTTATGGGTTCGTCGCGGGCCTGCGGCATCTGTCACAGCTTTGCCGGGGACGGGCGCTGCATCAGCCTCCTCAAGGTCCTGCTGACCAACCGCTGCTGCTACGATTGCGAGTATTGCGTGAACCGCCGTTCCCGCGTGGCGGAACGGACGGCGTTCGAGCCGCAGGAGCTGGCGGACCTGACCTGGCAGTTCTACCGGCGCAACTATATCGAGGGCCTGTTCCTCAGTTCCGCCGTGTGGCGTTCGCCGGACTATACGTGCGAACAGATGCTGCGCGTCCTGGAACTGCTGCGCCGCGGGTACGGCTTCGGCGGCTATATCCATGTCAAAGTCATTCCCGGGGCGGATCCGCTGCTCATCGAAAAGCTGGGCTTTCTGGCGGACCGCATCAGCGTCAACATCGAACTGCCGTCTGCGGCCAGCCTGCAGAAGCTGGCGCCGGACAAGCACAAGGAAAACCTGCTGGGACCCATGCGGCAGATCCGCAATCTGGTGGCGGAAAACCAGAGCGGATACGGCCGTTTCAAGGGTATCCAGCCTGTGGGGAACAATGCGGCGGGGCTGTTGCAGGGGAATCGTCCCGCTTTTGCCGGCGGCGGTGCCGTACCTGTACAGGCCGGCACCCTGCCCGCGCGGCCGCGGCGCCGCCGTGGCCGGACGCCGCAGTTTGCACCGGCGGGGCAGAGCACGCAGATGATCATCGGCGCGAGCCCCGAATCAGACCGGCAGATTCTGCGCCTGACGGAACAGCTGTACCATGCCTATGATTTGAAGCGCGTCTTTTATTCGGCCTACGTGCCGGTCGTGAACAGCGACTTGCTGCCTGCGGCGGACACACCGCCGCCGTTGTGGCGCGAACACCGGTTGTACCAGGCGGACTGGCTCCTGCGCTTTTACGGTTTCCGGGCCGACGAGCTTCTGACCGAAACGGATCCGCAGCTCCATCCCTATCTGGATCCCAAGTGCCGCTGGGCCCTGCGCCACCCGGAGTTCTTTCCCCTCGAAGTGAACCGGGCTTCGTATGATGGCTTGCTGCGCGTGCCGGGCCTGGGCGTGGAGAGCGCCCTGCGCATCGTGCGGGCCCGTAAGTTTGCGGCCCTGTCGTGGGACGGCCTGAAGAACATCGGCGTCGTCCTGAAACGGGCGCGCTACTTTCTCGTGTGTAAGGGGAAACGCTATCCGCACTTGTCGCGGGACCGGAACGTGTTCCTGGCCGATATGATGTCCGCCCGCGAGCGGAGCCTGTTCCGGAAGCGGGAGAGGGACATCGTCCAGCCGTCGCTCTTTGAGGATGCCGCTCTTCCGGCGGATGCGGCCGTGCCGTGCCTTACGGACCGGCAGAAGGAGGAACTGGCCGCGCTGCCGATTCCCGTGTTTGCGTAATGTGTTGTTGGAGGGTGCCATGTCGGACCGCAGTTTCATTTTAAAGGAACATGACAGGACGAACACCATGCGCCGGAGCCGGCAGGCACCGCTGCCGCCCTGCGTGCCCGGGCTGGGCTATGTCTACGACGGAACCTGGGAGGGGTGGCTCTGCTGCGTGTTCCGCAGTTATGTGGACCGCGAGATTCCCGAGCGGATTACGGGGCCCGGCCAGCCGGACGGCGCCGGGCTTTTCGGCAGCCGGGAAATCACGACGGACGAAGGGCAGGCGGCCCGCGTTTTGGCAGGGATGCGGGAGAAGCTGGGCGCGTCTTTCGTGCAGACCCTGCAGCGGGCTTTCCTGACCTGCCTGCCGGACCGGGAATGGTACATGCTGCTCGTGACCCGCAAGGCGTTCCGCTATGGCACGCAAGTCCTGTATTACGAAGATGACGAGGCGGTACACCGGCTCCGCGGCGCCCTGACGCGGCTTGGCAGCGAAATCGACAAGTGGTGAGGGTTCGTGCGCTTCAGCGACATCCACGGCGTCCTGGTGTCCGTCATCGGGCCGAAGAACTGCCTGCTGCCATTTTTGGCGCCCCACTTCTGCGACCGCTATCCCCGGGAGCGTTTCCTGATTTTCGACGAGGTACATCGTATGGCCCTGGTGCACCGGCCGGGCGAGGCGGCCATCATTCCCATGGACCGCTTCCGCATGGCGGATCCGGGACCGGAAGAAGTCTATTACCGTTCCCTGTGGAAACAGTATTACGAGGCCATCGAAATCCGTCCGCGGCATAATGAGACGTGCCGCATGACCCACATGCCCAAGCGTTATTGGAAGTATTTGACGGAATTTATGGCCACGGCACATATTGCGGCTTTGCCCCAAAAGTAATACAATCAAGATATGATTTAATCGTTTGATTAAACCGGCGCGTTTTGCGCCGTCTTGGGGACGGATCATCCGTCCTGTCTATAGGAAGGGATATAGTATGACAGGGTTCCATCATAAAATACGGGACTTTTTCCGGGGCCGCAGCCTGCGCAGCGGCCTTCGGGTGGCGTTGGGCGCCGTCCTGGCTTTTGTTGTCGTGTTCTTCATCCTGGTGGAAGTGGCGAGCCACGGCATCGCCCACATTTTCAACCAGCAAATGAAGAAACAGGATATGCTGCGCGGCACCGTGACGGTGGAACAGGTCTATATGGACCTGCTGGGACATGTCAAATTCGTGGGCCTGGTCTGGAAAGACCCGAACGGGGAGACGATCCTGGAGGCTCCCGACGGCAGCTTCAAGCTGCGTCTGTGGGACGTGGCAATGCGTCGCTTCAAATCGACGACGGTACAGCAGCTGACGCTGAACAAGGCCCGTGTCGCCGTGCGGTTCACGCGGGACATGAACGTCGATTTCGTGCACATCAAGGATCCGAATGCGGCGTCCAAACCGAAAAAGAAGAAGGAGCGCAAGACCTTTGAACAGCGTGTGCGCAACTTCAACCGGGACAACCGCAAAATCCGGGCGAACATCGTCCTGAACGACTGCGAGGTCGAAGTGCGCTATCTGCGCCGGGACTATGTGCTCAACAATGTCAATCTGGAGATGGATCTCAATACGGCGGACCGGACGAAGCTGACCGTCACGTGCGGCGAATTCGGCGGCACCATGGTCGGCTGCGGCATGACCATCGACGGCGTGGTGGACTTCAACCACGAAATTCCCGAAATGAACGTCGATTTCGCGGTTCGCGGCGTCGATCCTTCTTCTTTGGGCTTCGGCATGAACGTCCACGACAAAATGACCCTGGTGGCCAAGGCCCTGGGCCCGGTCACGCAGCCGACGGCGACGGGCACGGTGCGCATGGACGAGCTCAATATTCCGCCCATGGAGTTCCGGAACGTCATCGGCGACATCAGTTACCGCAGCGGCGAAGTGACGTTTTCCAATGTGACGGCCAAGGTCTTCAATGGCGACCTGAAGGCCCGCGGCTGGTACAATGTGGATACGCGGCAGTACAAGATTTACGGGCACGGGACGGATCTGGACACGCGCGTCGCCCTGAAGGACATCAATTTTTATTGCCTCGTGGCACTGGACATGGCCCTGGAATGTGACGGCAACCCGCGCAACACGCTGACCTACGGCGTATTTAAATCGGGACCGGGCCGCTATGCCTTAGTGCCTTTCGATTATCTTTCGGGCCGTTTCAGCAACCAGCGCCGCAAACTTGATTTTTACGATGTCGTCATCGCCATGCCCCTGGGGCAGGTCAAGACCGATGTCCTGCGCATCCACAACGGCAAAATGATGCTGGATTATGTGACCCTGGTGGATCCGACGACGGGCCGTAAATCGGAAGTCGTCCGCCGCGATGTGGACGAAGCCAATCCGACCGGTATCAAAGAGAACATCGAACGCATCAGGAAATCGTTGAAATATATGAAAGGGGACGCCTGAAGAAGCTGCTGAAACAGCGGAATACAGGGGGACTTTTACGGAGGAACGGAATGGGTAACCTGGATTTGTATTGCATCCCTGCCGGCGGCAGCGGCACAGACCTGCTGCTGGAGGAAGCGGCCAAAAAAGAATATGGCACGACCTTGTTCGTGACATCGTCCCGCGAACTGGTCAACAAGGCGCGCGGACGCAATGTCAACGCGGCCAATTTCGAATACCTGGTCAACGAGGTACTGCGGCGCCTGGGACCGGACAACGAACGGCGGCAGCTGATCAGCCGCAAGACGCAGGAACTGATTGTGGAAAAGCTGCTGGCGGACCTGTTGAAGCAGGACGACGGGGAGGCGGCCTATTTCAAGGCCCTGGCCGGGGAAAAAAGCTTCCTGACGGCCCTGGTGTCCCTCATCAGCCAGCTGGGCCGGGCGCACGTGACGCCGGAACAGCTGCGGACCGCCTTCGCCAACTGGGATACGAAGGGGGAAACAGGCCTGCAGCGGTCCCGGGAAATGCGCCAAAAGGATGCGGCCGTCTGCGCCGTCTATGAGGCGTACTGCGCGTACATGCAGGGAAAACACGGCAGGCACGGCGAAATGCACCTGTATGACCTGGAAATGCTGTACGGGAAAGCGCTGGCCGTCCTGGAGTCGCTGTCGGAAGCGGACGCCGCGGCAAAACTGCCCTGGAACGATATCTATTTCGCCGGATTCTATCAGTTTGACGGCCTTTCCCGGGAGATCATCCTGGCCCTCCAGCGGTTGTGCCACGTCGTCGTCGCCCTGCCGGGCGAGCGGGTGCCGGCCGGCGAAGACTACCGCCGCAGCGTCTTTGCGTCCGCGGAAGATTCTTTTGCGGATCTGAGCGGCAAAAGCGGGTCTCCGGAATACGTGTCTTCTCTCCAGGGCGGTCGGGAACCGGCCCTGGATTTTCTGTTGCAGCATTTCCGCCTCTCCCTCAAGGACAGCGAAAAAGTTTCCGGCGGCGATGCCGTCCGGATTTGGAAGGCCGCCGATGCCCTGACGGAACTGCGGCTGGTGCTGCGTGATGTGAAGCAATCCATCCTGGCCGGCACGGAGCCGCAGCAGATAGCCATCGTTGTGCGCCGCCTTGCAGCCTACGGGGGGCTGCGCCGGGGCTGCGATGCCTACGGTATTCCGGCGCGTTTTCCGAAAACGGCGGCTCTGGCTGCTTCTCCGGTCCTGAACTACGCCAAGGCGTTTCTGACCAGCCTGGACGGGACGGGGCGCAGACAGGCGCAGGCCCTGACCTGGTTCCTGCTCCTGCCTGTTCAGGCGCAGCTGTGGAAAATCGACGCAGGAGCCGTAAAGGGACGGACGCAGGGCCGCTACGATACGGATGCCGCTGCCTTGTTTGACGATCTGGTGCTGCCGGAAGAAGCGGAGTGGCTGCGTGCCCTTTGGCAGACGGGACGGTCTGCCCGGACGGTGGAAACGTACTGCGGCCTGATCCGCAGTCTCTTTGACGAGGCGCGCTGGCTGCCTCAGGCCGGCCGCTTATATAAAGAAGGCGGGATTACCCTGGAATCCTTCCAGAACCTGACCGGCGGATGCCGGGCTATGGGGGAGGCCCTGGACCATATCCGGAATGACTACGAGAGCTGCGGAAGCCTGCAGCGGAAGATGGCACCATCGGATTTTTCGACCCTGCTGGCGGAAACGGCGGCAGAGCTGCAGATTACGCTGCAGAGCGGGAAAAAGGACGGCGTCGTCATCCTCGAAGCATCGAACCTGGAAGAGCAGGCCTATGACAAGGTCTATGTCCTGGGCATGCTGGAAGGCGTGTTCCCGTACATGAAGCAGGAAAACTGGATTTACAGCGACCAGGAACGGCTGGACCTGAAGGCCATGGGCATCGACCTGCCCGGCACGGCCCAATCCCGTAACGACGATGTGCATTTCTTTTTGTCAGCCTGCGCGGCGGCGCGCAAACAGCTGACCTTTACGTATTACCAGGACGAGCGGCAGTGCCCCTCTCCGTATCTGGCCGAAGTGCGGGACCTGTTCACGGATCTGCCGCAGCCCCGTGAGGAAATGGCGGTTCCTGCTGCGCCTGACGCCGCTTTATGTCCGGCGGAACTGGAACTGGCGGAAGCTCTGGCGGGCTGCCCGGTGCCGGATCTGGATCCTGCCCGGGGAACCCTTTCGGACGATGCCCTGCGGCAGCGTGTGAAAGACGTCATCGGCAGCCGGTTCAGTGCCACGAAACTGGAAACCTATGCGAAGTGTCCGTTCAAGTTTCTGGCTCAATATGTCTGGAGTATGCCTGATGAAAGGGCGGTTGACGAAGAACTCAACGCCGCGGACGCCGGTTCCCTTATCCATTCGACCCTGCAGCGCTTTGTCCAGAAGCACCTGGGGGAACGGAACCGGGATGACGAAGGCAACGGCCTGGACATTGAGCAGGAAGATGCCCTGTGGCAGGAACTGGACGGTATTTTCAGGGAGCAGTGTGCGAAACTGGAACACAGCGGCAAGGTCTATGACGGTCCCTTCTGGAGAGCCCAGAAGGAGAGACGGCGGAAGGCCCTGCAGGCCTGGCTCCACATGGAACTGGGAATTCGGGTGAACGGGTACGGAAGAACGTCTAAAAATAATCCTTCCAACTTTTATTTTGTGCCGGTCGGTACGGAAATTGACTTTACCAAGACCCCCGTTTCCTTGCCGACGGAGGCTGGCGTCATCGAATTGCAGGGCAAGATTGATCGGGCCGATGTGACCGTGCCGTTAGAGGCATGGATGAAGATACCAAAGATGGTCTATCTGACGGATTACAAGACCGGCTCGGTGCCGAAGAATGATGATTTCCTGAACAAGAACCTGCAGATGCCGGTTTATCTGTACGCGGCACAACATCTGCTGCAGGATAAGGAAAAAGATTTTTACAAGCAGACGAATGCAGTGGCCGGAACCGGTCAGCCTGATATCTGTGGCGGCGGTTATTATAAAGTAAAGGCGGATGGTTGCAGCCGCACCATCAACTTCATATATGGGAACTGCAAGGATATCAAGATTAAAAGGGCCCAAAACTTAGGAAAAATCTGGTCGGCGGAGGGAACGGAGCAAGAGGTCACTATTACCGATTTTGACACACTGGAAAAAGAACTGGCCAGATCCGTCGGCAATATCGTGAAAGCCATGGACGAGGGGCAGTTCCGTCCTGCACCGCAAGACAAGTGCAACCAGTATTGCCCGGCAGCGGATATCTGCCGTTTCAAAGTGTATGAAAAAGGGAGAAAATGACGATGGTACAGACTGAAGCGCCCCGTCTGACGGAAGAACAGCAGAAAGCCGTCGATATCCTGGACCGGAATGTGGCCGTATCGGCCGGTGCGGGAAGCGGAAAGACGCAGGTGCTGACCAGACGGTTCATCCATATCCTGGAAACCGGGCTGACCGATGCCGGGAAACGGATTTCCACCCATCAGATCCTGGCCATCACCTTTACGGAAAAAGCGGCAGCGGAAATACGGGACCGCATCCGCCAGCTGCTGCAAGAACAGTTTCAGAAAGCCCGGAGCCCGGAAGAATCCGGGTTCTGGCGGGACCGCCTGCAGGAGCTGCCCCAGGCTCAGATTGGCACCATCCACAGCCTGTGCAGTTCCATTCTCCGTATGAATCCCCTGGAAAGCGGCGTGGATCCGGCGTTCCGGATTTTGACGAACCCCGATCTGGAACGGTTTTTGGCCGAATCGACCCAGGATTTCCTGCGGATGGAACTCGCAGGAAACCGGAAGGAACCGGATTATCATCCGGAACAGCTTGCTGCTGAATATGGTGTCAGCAACCTGACAGACTTTTTGACGGATTGGTTTGCCGACGGCGACATGCCTGACGAAACAGACTGGGAGAAGAGCCTCGGCGAGGCCCAGGGCAGGGAGAAGGAAGTTTGTCTGGCCTGGAAAAAGCTGTTGGCGCGTTTTCATGCCTACATGGTCCGGCAGAAGCGGGATCTCCATGTCCTGACCTTCAATGACCTGGAACGCGAAGCAGTCCGTCTGCTGGATGGAAACAAGGCCTTGTGCCGCCGCTATGCCCGCAAATACCGGTATATCATGGTCGACGAATTCCAGGACACGAATCCCTGGCAGAAAGCTTTGATTTATCTGCTGGCCGGCGGCAGAAAGGATAAACTGGAAGGGAACCGGCTGTTCGTCGTAGGTGATGCCAAGCAGTCCATTTACCGTTTCCGAGGTGCCGATGTATCCGTCTTTGCCAAGGTTCAGCAGGACATCGTAGACCCGGAAGACCCGGAAGAAGAATCGCAGCGGCCGGACAAGCGGCGCCAGGGGGAACGTATCTCCCTGGCGGTGAACTTCCGGTCCGGTGCGCCCATTCTGCGTTTCTGCAATACATTTTTCCGCGAAGTCTTCGGGCGGCCTGCTGGGGAGGGGGAAACCGCCATTCCTTTCGAGGAGCAGCTGCTTCCGGCCGCACGGGGTGGGAAAGAAACGGAACCTTTCCTGTCGCAGATACCGCAGCTGTTCTGGGTCAAGGGAATGGAATCACTTGGTGCCCAATTATGCGAAGCCGGCATCATAGCCCGGGAATTGAAGAAGCTCCACGAGGAGGAGCACATTCCGTACGAAAAGATGGCCATCCTGATGCGCAAAATGACAAATTCCGGCCTGCTGGTGGAAACACTGCGCGATGCCGGCGTGCCGGTCAACGTGGTTGACGGCCGTAACTTTTACGACCGCCAGGACGTGCGCGACCTGATGAACCTGTTCTTTTTTGTGGTGGATCCTCTGGCGGATGAGCCGCTGCTCGGATTGCTCCGTTCCCCTTACTTTGCCGTGGACGACGAAATCCTGACCGCGTTGTGCCTGGATTCAAGGGACTACCGTAGAGACGGCGGCTGCTTATGGAGCTTTCTCAACAAGGAACTGGCAGGCGGCATCTGTCGGGATGACCGGCTGGCGGCCGCTGTTCCGAAACTGACGCGTCTGCAGGCCGGTGCTATGCTGCTGAACCTGCCCCAGTTCCTGGAATTGATGGAACGGGCGCTGCAGCCGGAACGAGTGCTGGCTGCCCAGGAAAACGGCGTGGAGAAACTGGCGAATTACTGGAAATTCCGCAGCCTGGCGTTTGCCTTTGCCGAGGAACAGGGAGGGGCCGTGGCCGAATATGCGGACCGGCTGCGTTTCCTGCGCGACAACTATAAAAAGGAGGCATCCGCCACGGCAGCAGCGGAGGACGCTGTTTCCGTCATGACAATCCATAAATCCAAGGGCCTGGAATTTCCTGTCGTGGTCATCCCGTTCTTGGAAAGCGGAGATAAGCCTGAATATATAATTGCTGCCTATCAGCATGGAAAAGGATTTGGTTTTAAATATAAAGCGGATCCGTTTGCTAAAGATATGAAAGAAACAGGTCTCTTGACAACTCTTGGCGAGATGGAAAAAGCGCAGAAGAACGCCGAGAAGGACCGCCTCCTCTACGTAGCGATGACCCGTGCGGAAAAGCGGTTGATCCTGACAGGTTACGTGAGGATGAAAAACGAAAATGATCTGTATAGCACCCAGCCGCGCTGGGTGGCACAGCTGCATGGATCGGATAATACGGCCAAGGCATGGCAGGACGGCGGGGAACCGGTGGCCCGGGTGGAGGAAAAGGACTTAGAGGTCTGGGAACAGGAATTGAAGGCGGAACGGTCTGCCACTGCGGGAACAGCCGCAGATGCCGCGCCGGCTGCATCCCGGCCGCCGGAAGCTGCCCTGGCGCCGCTGCCCGGTTACGAGGAGACGGCCGTGACGGAGTTCACGCCGTCCTCCCTGCAGGATTACGAATATTGTCAGCGTCAATACTATTACAAGAACATCGCCCGCATCGTGCCGTTGGAAGAGGACGCCGCAGGGGCTGCGGCTGCGCCGGAAACAGGTCATGCCGCAACAGCCCTGAAGCCCGTGGATTTGGGTCATGTGGTACACCGTACGCTGGAATTGATTGCCCGGGCCCGCATGGACGGGCACGAACCGGATGAGGCGGAACGCCGGGAACTGTACCGGCAGGCCGTGCTGGAAAGTGTCCCCGGAGACAGTTTCCCGGATAAACTGGCCGCGTCGGAAGCCGCCGGGGTACCGGAGATGCTGCGGCAGTATCTGGCCGGGAGCCTGTATCAGTCCTTCGCCGGCCGGCAGGTGCTGGCGGAATATCCCATCCGTCTGCCTTTCTTCTCGGAAAAGGGCCACACGTTCTACGTGACGGGCGTCATGGATGCCGTGGCCGAACGGGCCGACGGGAACGTGGAAATCGTCGACTATAAGACGGGGACGCCGCCGCGGGAAGACGGGGACGCGGCCCTCAAGCCGGGCTACGCCTATCAGCTCGCCCTGTACTGGTTTGCCGCGGATACGCTGCTGCAGCAGGCTGCCCGGAAAAACGGGGACGCGGCTGCCCCGCTTAAAGTTGCCAAAGCGTCGCTGCACTACATCCGGACTGCCCGGGAGGTGGCCCTGGATTCGGCGGAAAAGAAGGACGCCTGGCTGGACGAAGCGCGCCGGCTTTGCCGCGAGATTTACGCGAAGCGGACGGAACAGGATTTCCGCCGGACGGATACGGAACGGGCCTGCCTGCATTGTCCGTTCCGGTACATGTGCCGCGAGTCGTGAGAAAACCTGTACCTCTTATCTTAAATATGGTACAATGAATCTGCATAAAGTAAGGAGTTGAGAACGATGAGCGTATCGGATGAAACCATGATGTTTAAAAAGAAACGGGAAAAGGCACCGGTGGCGCAGACCATCGTCGAAGTGTGCGAGGCGCTGGAGGCCCGTGGATATGATCCGAAGGACCAGCTGGCAGGCTATCTGCTGTCCGGCGATCCCACCTATATCACCAGTTATCAGGACGCCAGGAACAAGATCCGCCAGTACGAGCGGTATGAACTGGTGGAAGCGCTGCTGGACCACTATCTGGCAGCCATCCGGCCGAAAAAATGAGGATTATGGCACTGGACTTGGGCAGCAGGACGATCGGCGTGGCCGTCAGTGACCTGACGGAAACCATAGCGAACGGCGTCGAGACCATCCGGCGGACATCGCCGGAACGGGATTTCCAGCGGATCGGGGAACTGATCCGGGAACACGAGGCCGGCACAATCGTCCTGGGGTATCCCAAGAATATGAATGGTACCATCGGGGAGCGGGCGAAACTTTCGGAAGCGTTTGCGGAAGAACTGCGAACCCGCTTTTCTGATGTCTCCGTCGTGCTGTGGGATGAGCGGCTTTCGACGGTGGCGGCGGAACGCGTCCTGATTGACGCGGACCTGCGCCGCAAAAAGCGCCGCAAGGTCATCGATATGATGGCGGCGGTCGTCATCCTGCAAAACTATCTGGACAGCCGGAGCCACGTCCGGGTATGAGAATTTGACATGACAGGTGATCGGATTGGAAGGAATTTCTAGCAAAAAGAAGGTCGTCATGGGCATCGCCCTGGTGGTCCTCATCGGCATCGCGCTGCTCATCAAGGTTGGCGGCGGCGCGGCAGCCAAGCTGGCGGAACAGATGCTGGCACATCAGAATATCGTGGACGGGGAGATTACGTACGAACACATCGGCGCCGGCATGGCGGGCGATGTGGAAATCCGCGACCTGACCTGGAAGGCACCGAACGGCACGGTCAAGGCAGAAGTACCTTTGGTCACGCTGTCCGTCAATTTCTTCGATGTCCTGCGCAAGGGCGCCGGCACGGGTTCCGTGTCCAATGTCGTCCTCAATAAGCCTCATTTCTACGGGGTCTATGAGGAAGGCAAGGGCCTGGATATCCTCGACCTGGTCCGCTTCGCCCACCGCAAAGGCGTGCCGAACGAACGGGAAGGCACCATTGTACCCACAAAGTTCCGCGGCCTGGTGGAAATCAAGGATGGCCTGCTGGACCTGGAGTCCAACGGCAAAAAGGTGAATTTCACGAAAATAAGCACCCAGAGTGCTTTCAAACAATATCCGCTGATCCGTTCGAGCGCGACGGCCCGCAAGGATGACTGCGACCTGGTGGTCAACATGGACTACAAGGATGGCGCGGCCAAAGTAACGGGCGAAGCGAAGAACACGGCCGCGGCGGATCTGCTGGCCCTTTATCCGGACCTGAAGCAGATCACCCTGACGGATGGTACTGTTCCGAGCATGAAGCTGGCGGCGTCGAAGGACGACAAGGGCTGGCACATGCAGCTGGACGGCCGGGCGGAGAAACTGGCCGGCAAAGTGTTCGGCTGGGACCTGACGGAAGGCGTGGCAGAGTTCACGGCTACCCGTGACGAAGCGCTGATCCGCAAGCTGGACGCCAAAGTGAACGGCATGCCGGTCTCGGTACAGGGCAAGATTACGAGCGGGCGCGGGACACCGCTGCCCCCCGGTTTCGACCTGACCTTCAAATCGGATGCGTTCCGTACGCAGGCCGTCAGCGAGGGCATGGTCCTGCATAACGCGGCCCTGAAGGTCGTGGGCCGTGTGAGCGGCAGTGCCCTGGAACCGAAGCTGGATGGTTCCTTCACGTCGGACAAGGTGCAGGCCGGCCTGCTGCCGCTGACGCAGGTCAAGGGCGGCTTCGAACTGAACGCGGGTAAACTGGTCCTGAAGGATACGGAGGCAAAACTGGCCGGCGGCAATGTTTCCGTCGACGGATTCGTGGGCATGGAGAACCGGGATTACCAGTTCCGTGTCCGTGCGTCCCAGGTCGACGCGGCCATGCTGACGCAGAACAAGCTGACGGGCCTTCTGACCATCCGGGTCAACCTGCTGGGCCGTAACACGGCGGATTCCTGCGAAGGGGCGGGTTTCTTCTCCCTGCCGGCAAAGGGCCGTTTCTTCTATGATGCCAACGGCAAGGAAGCCAGCGGCGAAGTACGCCTGCTGCAGGGCGACATCCTCGTCAAGGATGCCGTCATGACGACGCGTAATGCCCAGATGAAGCTGGGCCGCAATAAATACGCCATTGAGGTGGTTCCCCAGGACGATTCCTATGCGGAAATCCGCCTTGGCGACGTAATCAGTTCCTCCTGGTTCTGACCGGCGGAACGGAGCGGTTCCGGTCGTGATTGACAGGGCCGTGCTCTTGTATTAAAATTGACAGGTATTTGTTTCCTTAAAGGAAAAATCCGAACGACGAGGTGGAAAAAATGGCAAAAGACGAAGAAATCCTGGATGTTGTCGAGGAAGAAGACAACGACGCAATCGAAACGCTGGAATACACGGATGAAAAGGGCAACGACCATTGCTTCGTGGTGGAAGAGAAATTCAACGTCGGCAGCGATGTCTTCGTGGCCATGTTTGAAGTCGACCCCGCCGTGTTCTTTGACGAAGACGCGGAGGAACACGAACACGAACATCAGCACGGAGAGGGTGCGGAAGGCTGTGGCTGCGGCCATGACCACCACCATGAACCGGAAGAGGAAGAAGAGTTCGAACCGGATAATGTGATCATCGCCAAAATGGTGGAAACCGAAGATGGCGATGTGGATATCGAAGTTCCGACCGACGAAGAATTCGCCAAAGCAAAGGCAGTATATGAAAAACTGGCCGGCGGGGAAGACGCCGACTAAGGAACCGTTCAATCACGGGAGGCTTTCAGGTGTTCAACTTTAAATTGCCCGGGTTTCCGTTCCGGAAGGAGCAGCCGGACGGAGACGGACCGCAAAAGGACGGGCAGCCGGACGGGGGCGGCCAGCGCAAAAGGCTGCTTCCGTTTGTTGTTGCGTCCGTTCTGGCACTGGCCCTGTTCTTTTACTGGCTGCTGTATTTTACGGGCAACAACACGGAATACGCAAAGGGTCACCGCTATCTGGTGACGATCAAGCCGGGTATGACCACATCCGACATTGCGGACCTGCTTCATAAGAAGCATCTGGTGAAGACGCCGGAAGCGTTCCGCATGGAGGCGCGGCTGCGCGGCCTGGCCGGCAAGCTGGAAGCGGGGCAGTACGAAATCGAGGGCGGCATGTCCAACCGCGAAATCGTCAGCATCCTTTCCAAGGGTCAGACCTATGTGGTGAAGTTCACCGTTCCCGAAGGGTTCAACGTCGTGAAGACGGCGAAAAAGCTCGAGGCAGAAGGCCTGGGCAGCGCCGACAAGTTCATGGAGGCGGCCCGGAACTACACGCCCTATCCTTATATGGAGACGGATAACCCGAACGTCGTCTATAAGGCGGAAGGGTTCATTTATCCTGCCACGTACAGCCTGCAGCCCGGTATGTCGGAAAAGGACATCCTGGCGGAGATGGTGAAGACCTTCAACGGCGAAATGAACAAGGCCGATGTGCCGGAAGCGGTGAAGGCCCAGGACTTGAAGCTGCGGGATGTGGTGACGCTGGCTTCCATGGTGGAACTGGAAGCCGTGTTCAAAGACGAACAGCCGCGTATTGCGAGCGTCTTCCTGCGCCGCCTGCACATCTTCATGCCGATTCAGTCGGATACGACCATCCAGTATATCCTGGGGACGCAGAAGGAAGAGGTCACCATTGCGGACACGAAGATCCGCAATCCTTACAACACGTACATTTATCCGGGCCTGCCGCCGGGACCTATCGGGTCGCCGAGCATGAGCGCCATCCAGGCCGTGCTCCATCCGGAAGATTCGGATTATCTGTATTTTGTAGCGGAAAAGGACGGACACCATCGTTTCACCCGTACCTACCAGGAACACCTGCAGGCCATTGAAGACATCCATGGTCCGCAGAACAAGAACTAAACGGAACGAGGAGGCTCCCCGCAGCCGGAACGACAGCAACCGGTCGTCCTGCGCCGGGGAGCCCTTTATACGCCGGGCCTGTCCCGCTTCAGCGGCGGGCAGGGATTCCGGCCGTGCAACAGGGAGATGCGTATGCGGAAGATTGTGAAACCGGAGCTGCTGGCACCGGCCGGCAGCATGGAAAAACTGAAGATGGCCCTGCTCTACGGGGCGGATGCGGTCTATCTGGGCGGCAAGGCCTTCGGCCTGCGCGCCTTCGCGTCCAACTTTACGCAGGAAGAATTGCAGGAAGCCGTGCGCCTGGCCCATTCCCTGGGGCGCAAGGTCTATGTGACGGTGAACATTTTCGCCCACAACGGGGACCTGGAAGCCCTGCCGGATTATCTGAAGAGCCTGCAGGAGTGCGGCGTCGACGCCCTCCTGATTTCCGACCTGGGCGTCTGGTCCGTGGCCCGCAGGGCCGTACCGGACATGCCGCTCCACGTGAGTACCCAGGCGAACACGACGAACTGGGCCGCCGTCCGCGCCTGGGAAGGGCTCGGCGCGAGCCGCGTCGTCCTGGCGCGGGAACTGTCCCTGCAGGAAATTGCCGAAATCGGGGCGAAAACCGAGGCGGAACTGGAAGTCTTCGTCCATGGTGCCATGTGCATCTCCTATTCGGGACGCTGCTGGCTGAGCAGCTACCTGACGGGACGGGACGGGAACCGCGGCGCCTGCGCCCAGATCTGCCGCTGGGAGTTCGGCATGGTCCACAAGGAACACCCCGGCGAAGTCTTTGAGGCCGCCGAGGACGAACACGGCACGTACATCCTGAACTCCAAGGACCTGTGCCTGCTCCCGTACCTGCCGGACCTGATGCGCGCCGGCGTGTGCAGCTTCAAAATCGAAGGCCGCATGAAGAGCGCCCATTACGCCGCCTCCGTCGTCAGCGTCTACCGGCGGGCCATCGACGCCTGCTGGAAGGACCCGGACCATTACCGGGTCGACCCGGCCTGGACGGAAGAGCTGGAAAAGGTGTCCCACCGCCCCTATACGACAGGGTTTGCGGTCCAGCGGCCCGGTACATCGGCCCAGGAATATGCCACGTCCAAATATATACAGAGCGAAGAGTTCACGGGCCTGGTGCGAGGCTGGAAGGACGGCCGCCTGACGGTGGAGCAGCGCAATAAGATGTCCGCCGGCGAGGAACTGGAAATTTTCCGTCCGGACGGCTCCTTGTCGTCCCTTACCCTGCGGGATCTGCGCGATGCGGACGGCCTGCCCATCGACAGCACGCCCCATGCGCAGCAGGTCTTTACCTGTGCCTGCAGCGAGGAGCTGCCGCCCTACACCATCCTGCGCCGAAAAATTTGAGATTGTTTTTGCGCAAACGTCCTTTTTATGGTAGAATATTGCCGTGCAATTTATATTGGCTGAAATGGCATTATGTTTGCATACAGAAAGTTGAGGAATGCAATGGAACGCTTGGGCAAGATTTATAAATTCCTGCGCGGCCGGCAACTCGACTGCGTCCTGGTCAAGGATGTTCCGACCATCCGCTACCTGACCGGGTTTACCGGGGATTCCAGCCTGCTCTACGTAGATGAACGGGTCGCCGTCCTCGTGACGGACGGACGGTATACGGAACAGGCGCGCCAGCAGCTGAAGCTCTGCCATGTACAGGAGTACAAGGCGACTTCGGATCATGCCATCTGGGATGCCGCGGCCGCCCTCATCGGGGACAAGCGGCGCATCGGCTTCGACGGCGATTTCTATTCCTTTACGGAAGGAACGCTCCTGAAGAGCCTGCTGCCGGCATCGGCTGAACTGGTCAACCTGGATCTGCGCCCCATGCGCATGGTCAAGGACGAACGGGAATTGAAGAGCCTCTGGCAGGCCTTCAAGATTGCCGACGCGGCCCTTGAACGTCTGCTCAAGGAACTGCACAGCGGCATGTCGGAAAAGGAAGCGGCTGCCCGGCTGGAGTATTACATGCGCAGCCTGGGTTCGGAAGGCGTTTCCTTTGACACCATCGTGGCATCGGGATACCGTTCCGCACTGCCGCACGGGGCCCCGTCCGACAAGAAGCTGGAAGTCGGGGATTTCGTCACGTTCGACTACGGCGCGACGTACGGCGGCTACCATTCCGATACGACCCGCACGGTCGTCATGGGCATGGCCAATTCGTGGCACCGCGAAATCTACGCGGTGGTCGAAGAAGCCCATTACCGGGGCATCAAGAATGCCAAACCGGGCATGACCGGCAGGGAACTGGACGCCCTGATCCGCGACTATATCGCGTCGCGGGGCTACGGCAAGTACTTCAACCACGGCCTGGGCCACGGCGTGGGCCTGGAAATCCATGAACTGCCGAACATCAACACGCGCGGCGACATCGTGCTGGAACCGGGCATGGTCTTCAGCATCGAGCCCGGCATCTACATACCGGGGAAAGGCGGCGTGCGCATCGAGGACACGGTCGTATTGACCGACGAAGGCGCCAAGAGCCTGACGGGCCTGAAGGACAACCTCCTGGAGATTGTCTGACGTGCCGTCCTGTTACATCGTTATCTTTAAAATTTTTATATATCCACTTAGGAAACTTTAGGAGGTTTTTGTATGGTATCCACCAACGAATTCAAAACGGGTCTGACTGTCACCATCGACAACGATCCCTGGCAGGTTGTAGAATTCCAGCATGTAAAGCCGGGCAAGGGCGCTGCCTTCGTCCGTGCCAAGATGCGCAACCTGGCAACGGGCGCCGTCGTAGAACGCACCTTCAACGCAGGCGAACGTCTCCCGAACGCGACGATTGACCGCCGCGACATGCAGTATCTGTATCAGGAAGGCGACAACTATGTCTTCATGGACAACGAAACCTATGAACAGCTGGAACTGAACAAGGAACAGCTGGGCAACGGCATCAATTTCCTGAAAGAAAACATGGATGTCAAAGTTACGAGCTTCGAAGGCCGTATCCTGGGCGTCGAACTGCCGAACACGGTTGAACTGGTCGTTGTAGAAACCGAACCGGGCATCCGCGGCGATACCGCTACGGGCGGCAACAAACCGGCCAAGATGGACACGGGCTACGTCGTCAAGGTTCCCCTGTTCATCAACGAAGGGGATCATCTGCTGATCGATACCCGCTCCGGCGAATATATCCAGCGCGCATAAGAAGTCACGGCAAAGCACTCCGGAAATGATCCGGGGTGCTTTTTTTGTATAAAGTCACGGCCTTTACACATGGACAAATACCGTTCCCCACGTGACACAAAGGTATCGTTTCCGTTAAAAGGAAGTGGGACATCATCGCAATGTTACGATTCCCAAAAGTCCCTGCCGGAGCGCGTAAAAAGCTGGCAATGAACCATGTCTCATGGTATAATAATTCATAGATTGTATATTGGAAATAATGGCATACTGTTTGTCTGACAGCAGGCCGTTTTCTTTGGCAGGCCCCCTTTACGGAAGGGCGGCCGCCGCGACCCGGGAGGTGTGATATGACGGAAGATGTGAACCGGGAAAAAGACAAGCTGACTCCGGAAACGGGGGACGCCGAGGAAAAGAAGACTCCGGCGGCTCCGGCCGACGACAGCGAGGAAGAGGTCGGCTATATCGAGGTGGCGGATGAAGTCATCGCCATCGTGGCCAGCCTGGCGGCCCTCGATGTCCCCGGCGTGGTGGACATGAGCACGGGCTTCCGGGAAGGCCTCAGCAATTTCCTCGGCAAGAAGAGCCCCGCCAGGGGCGTCCGCGTGAAGGTGACGGGCCATACGTGCCGCATCGCCATCTATGTGATCATGGAGTACGGCTGCAACATTCCGGAAGTGGCCATGAAGCTGCAGAAGAAGGTAAAAGCTGCCGTGGACGACATGACGGAGTACGACGCGGAGTTCGTCGACGTCCATGTGGAAGGCGTGAAACGCCGCGAAAAGAGCGCCCTGGAACTCAGCCTGGACACGCCGGAGGAGGAAACCCCGCCGGACAACCTGAACGACCTGGTGTTCCGCTGAACCAGCTCCGGCCGGTATATGGCGGCCGGAACAATCCGACAATGAGGAGTGACATATATGGGAATTCCTGATAGGATCATTTTGACATTATATACGTTTTTGATGGCCGTGTTCGCCCTGCTCATGATTGGGCTGAGCGTGTCGCTGCTGCCTGACGAGCCGCTGGTGCAGATGATTTCCAGCCTGCCCGGCGACTGGCGCTTCACCATTGCAGGCGCCATCATCTTCATCATCAGTATCCGCCTGCTGCTGGCAGGCCTGGGCGTGTTCGGCGGCACGAGCACCCTCGTCCTGTCGGAGACGGACCACGGCAAGACCCTTGTGTCCAAGCGGGCCCTGGAGGATTACATTGCCGATATCGCCCAGGAAGTGTATGGCATTTACCGCGTCAAGGTCGTCGTCACCATGGAAGACAAGACGACGATCAACGCCAATATCCATGCCTGCCTGGAGCCTGGCGTCAACGTGTTCGAGACGACGGAAGAAGTCAAGGACAACGTCAAGGAAACCATCAAGAAAGTGACGGGCCTGGACGTGAAGAGTATCGAGCTCTACTTTAAGAAGATCAAGAGCAGCGGGAAAGAGAAAGACTGATAAGGAGGCGCTGCGCTATGTGGAAAGATATCGTGGATGACATTTGGACGAACTACCGCGGCCGTTTCCTGTGCTCTTTGGCGGGCCTGATCATCAGTTCCCTCTTTTTGATTTTAGGGTTCTGGGCCACCTTGTTCGTGCTGCTGTTTGTAGGCGGCGGCTTTTTCATCGGTTACAAGATTGACAGAAAAGAAGACCTCGTGGAGTGGCTGGACCGCCTGCTTCCGCCGGGGTATCACAGATAAGGGAGGCTGAATCATGATCCGCAGAACAGCAAGGGAGATCGTATTACAGAGTTTGTTTCAGATGGACTTTACGGACGCCAAGCCCGAAGAAGCCCTGGAAATCGCGTTAGAAGTGCAGAATGAGGACGAAGGTGCCAAAAATCCCGCGGCACACCGCGCGGAGGTGGCCAAGGCACTGCCTTACGCCCGCACCGTACTGGAAGGGACGGAGGCCAATCTGGAGGCCATCGACGGCCTCATTGCGAAGTACGCCATCAACTGGGACGTGAAGCGCATGCCCGGCATCGACCGGAACATTTTGCGCCTGGCCATCTATGAAATGTGCTTCGCCGAGGAGAAGGTGCCGGTCAACATCGCCGTCAACGAGGCGGTGGAACTGGCGAAGGAATTCGGTTCCGACGCGTCGTCGCGTTTCGTGAACGGCGTCCTCGGCAAGATGATGCGGGATCAGCAGGGCTGACGATATGACGAATCATGCGGATACAGACAGGGACAGCACGGCGGTGGAAGAAGTCTACCTGGGCATCGACACGAGCTGCTACACGACGTCGGTGATGTTCATGGACCGGCAGGGCCGGGCCGTTTCGGAGGCGCGGCGCATCCTGAAGGTGAAGCCGGGTCATTGCGGCCTGCAGCAGTCGGAGATGGTGTACCAGCACACGCGCAACCTGCCGGACCTGATGGAGCAGGCTGCGCAGGGACATACGTTCCGCCTGCTCGGCATCGGGGTGTCGTCCCGGCCGCGTCCCCTGGTGGATTCCTATATGCCGGCCTTTCTGGCCGGACACGGTCTGGCCCGTTCCCTGGCGGCCCTATACCGGGTTCCCCTGTGGGAGATCAGTCATCAGGAAAATCATCTGGAAGCGGCGCTCTGGTCGGCCGGCGGCCCCCGGGCGGACCGGTTCCTGTTTTTGCATGCGTCGGGCGGCACGACGGACCTGCTCCTGGCGGAGCACGTGGACGGCCGCTATCGACTGACGCCGGTCGGTACGAGTATTGACCTGCACGCAGGGCAGTTCGTGGACCGCATCGGCGTGGCCCTGGGACTGCAGTTCCCGGCCGGCCCGGCACTGGAACAGCTGGCGGCGCGGCATACGGAAATTCCGGAGCTGCCCGTGGCCGTACACGGTACGGAAGTCAGCCTGTCGGGCCCCTGCACGGCGGCCCTGCGGGCCCTGGACAAGGGCATGGCACCGGCCGATCTGGCTGCCGGTGTCCAATATGTGCTGGGCGAAACGTTCGTGCGCATGATCCGCAACGGGGCGGCCCGGTACGGCGTGGACGAAGTCCTGCTGGCCGGCGGCGTCGCGTCCAACGGATGGATCCGCGGCCATGTGACGGAAAAACTGGCGAAACGGCGCATCCGCACCTGGTTCGCCGAAGCCCGTTACAGCTGCGACAATCCCGCTGGCTGCGCGGCCTATGCCGTGCGCCACGGTGAAGGAGACAATTAATGTATAACAAGAGCAGAAAAGGGTACGGACAATATTTTTCCAGCCTTTTTTCCACTCCGCCGGAAGAAACGGTGGAACAGCCTGCTGCGTCTGCCGGGTCCGCAACGGACCATGACACGGACGGCGGTGCGGAGTATGGAACGGACGGTTTTGCGTCTGGTGATGCTGCCGGCGTGGCGGAAAACGGGCTTTCGCGGAATAGTGCGCCCGTGAAGGTGTACTCCGTCCGGCAGGTCAACCAGCTGGTGGACCAGACCCTGAAAGCCAATCCGGGCCTGTCCCGCATTTCGGTTCAGGGCGAAGTGAGTAATTTCAAGGTGTCCTCCGGCGGACACTGGTTCTTCACGTTGAAACAGCAGGCTCCGGATGGCCTCTTCAAGCTGGACTGCCTCGCGTTCCGCTATCAGACGCGGGCTCTGCAGCAGCCGGTCAACGGTAAGAGCTATGTCGTCTTCGGCGATATCAATGTCTACGTTCCCGGCGGCCAATACCGCCTGCTCGTGTCCAAGCTGTATTACAGCGGGGCGGGCGCGCAGGCCGAGGCGCGGGAACGGTTGAAACGGAAGCTCCAGGCCGAGGGGTACATGGACGACAAGGCCAAGGCGGCCAAGTGGCACCTGCCCCTGCTGCCGGAGCGGGTCGGTATCGTGACATCGCCGACGAGCGCGGCGGTACGGGATATCATCCGCATCTCCCGGGAACGGCTGCCCGGCGTGCGCCTGCTCCTGTATCCTGTCCAGGTACAGGGCGACAAGGCACCGGAACAGATTGCCCGGGCCATTGAGTTCATGAACAGGCACCGCCTGGCCGACGTGCTCATCGTCGGACGGGGCGGCGGCAGCAAGGAAGACCTGTGGGCCTTCAATGAAGAGCGTGTGGCCCGCGCCATTGCCACTTCGGCCATTCCCGTGGTCACCTGCATCGGCCATTCCATCGACATGACCGTGTCGGATTTCGTGGCCCTGCGCGAAACGGCGACGCCGACCGACGCCGCCCGCGTCGTGGTGCCGGACCGGCAGGAGGAGGCACGCCGGGTGCGGAACCTGTGGAAACGCATGGCCGGCGTAGTGCAGAACCAGCTGGACAACGGAAGCATCCGGTACAGGAACTGCCGCAAGTCGAAATACCTGCAGGATCCGGAGACGCTGCTGGACCGGCCGGCGGAACGGCTGGACAGGGCCTGCATGATTCTGCAGCAAAGCCTGCCGGAGCGGGTGCATGCCTATGACCTGCGCCTGGAGAAGGCGCGCCAGACCCTGCGACACAGCGATATCATCTGGCAGGGACTGGAGGCGCGGCTGGCCGTGGTGCTGGCCCGTATGCCGAGGGGCGAAAGCCTGCTGGACGGCCCGGCCCGGCAGACCGGTGCTTTGACGGACCGGATGGCACGAGCCATCGCAGCCTGCCTCACCGGCAAAACGCAGACCCTGCAGTTGCAGGCGGCCCGGCTGAACGGTGTGAGTCCCCTGGCGGTCCTGGGCCGCGGGTATTCCCTGACGCGCAACGGCGAGGGGAAACTCGTGAAAACGGCGGACGACGTCCGGTGGGGCGATGTCCTGCAAACGGAAGTCAGCGACGGGGTGATTGAATCCGTCGTACAGGATATAAAGAAGACGAGGTAAAAAACATGGCGTTGAAAAAGATTCCCAAGAACATCAAATTCGAAGAAGCACTGGCCGACCTGGAAGCGACGGTGGACAAGCTGGAAAGCGGCGAACTGCCGCTGGAAGAGGCTATCGAGCAGTTCAAGTACGGCACGGAGCTGAGCCAGATCTGCCTGGAGAAACTGAACCGCGCCAAGGCGGAAGTCGCGAAACTGAAGCCTGAAGCGGCCGCCCAGGACAAGGTGGAGACCGAGGAATTCGGGGAATTCGAACAGGAAACCCTTTCCGGCGACGGGACGGAAGACTAACGGAGGATGACGATGGCTTTTGATTTTGAGCAGTATTATGACAGCCGCAAAAAGCTGGTCAACAATTTTCTGGAAAAACGGATGGAGAAGCGGGGCATCTCGAATGTGGACGATGCCATGAAGTACAGCCTGCTGGCCGGCGGCAAGCGGCTGCGCCCCATTCTCCTGATGGCGACGGCCGACGCCTTGGGCGCGAACGGGTACGATTACCTGCCTGCGGCCTGCGCCCTGGAAATGATCCACACGTATTCGCTGATTCACGACGACCTGCCCTGTATGGACAACGACGATTACCGCCGGGGCCGCCTGACGAACCACAAGGTCTTCGGCGAGGCCATGGCGCTCCTGGCCGGTGACGGCCTGCTGACGCTGGCTTTCGAGGTCATGTCGGAACAGCGCAACGTGAAACCGTCCACGCTGGTCGAAGTGATCCACGAGACGGCCATGTGCGCGGGCAACTTCGGCATGGTCGGCGGCCAGGCCCTGGACCTGGAGGCGGAAGGGAAGAAGATTTCCGCCAAGGAACTGAAGACGCTGCACGAAGGCAAGACCGGCGCCATGTTCATTGCGGCCATCCGCGGCGGCGCCCATCTGGCCGGGGCGACAGACGAACAGCTCCTGGCCCTGACGCATTTTGCCGAACTGATCGGCCTGGCCTTCCAGATTGAGGACGATATCCTCGATGTGACGGGCACCCAGGAGGAACTGGGCAAACCAATCGGCAGCGACGACAAGAATGAGAAATCGACCTATGTCACCCTCTACGGCCTGGACAAGGCCCGGGAGATGTCCGAGCAGACGACGCAGGAAGCCCTGCAGTGCCTCGACATGTTCGGGGAAAAGGCGGAAGCCCTGCGCGAACTGGCCAAAATGATGTGCCACCGCCGGAACTGACGGCCTGGCATGTTGAACGGAAACGACGAGAGAGAAGAGAGTCGGTAAGGAAAGGAGCAGGCGGCGCGGCTGCGCCGTCTATACAGATCAATGAGTGATTACAGGATTCTGGACCGGGTGAACAGCCCGAAGGACCTGCGGGGCCTTACGCTGCCGGAACTGAAGGAGCTGTCGGAGGAAATCCGGCAGTTCATCATCCGGGTCGTGTCCAAGAACGGCGGCCATCTGGCGCCGAACCTGGGTGTGGTGGAGCTGACGCTGGCGCTGCACCGGGTGTATGACTGCCCGACCGACAAGATCATCTTCGATGTGGGCCACCAGGCCTATATCCACAAGATCCTGACAGGGCGGAAGGACCGGTTCGACACCATCCGCACGTATCAGGGCCTGAGCGGGTTCCCGAAGTTGACGGAAAGCCCTTACGATGCCTTTGGCGTAGGGCATTCCAGTACATCTATTTCCGCGGCGGACGGCATCGCGGCCGCCCGTGACCTGCAGGGTAAGGATTTCAACGTGGCCGCCGTCATCGGCGACGGCGCCATGACGGGCGGCATGTCCTTCGAGGCGCTGAACCACGTGGGTGACACGAAGCGGCGCATGGTCATCGTCCTGAACGACAACGAGATGTCCATTTCGAAGAACGTGGGCGCCATGTCGCGCTATCTGTATGAGCTGCGGACGGGCGACACGTACACGAAACTGAAGGGCGATCTGGAGAACTGGCTGTCCGGCCTGGAACACGGCGACGAAGTGCTCGAAGCCATCGACCGCGTCAAGACCGGCGTCAAGTACCTGGTGGCGCCGGAATCCATTTTCGAGCATATGGGCATCAAATATTTCGGCCCCATCGACGGCCACGACCTGGAGAGCCTGCTGGATGTCCTGGCCACGGCCCGGAAGGAAAAGGGACCGGTCCTGGTCCATGTGATGACCGTCAAGGGCAAAGGATACGGACCGGCGGAGAAGAGCCCGAACAAGTTCCACGGCACGGGGCCCTTCGACATCGCCACCGGCGCCAAGCTGCCCGGTTCGAGCACGGCACCGAAGTACACGGATGTGTTCGGCAAGACCCTGATCGAGCTGGCGGAAAAGGACAAATCCATCGTCGCGATTACGGCGGCCATGCCGGACGGAACGGGGACGGAGGCCTTCAAGGAGCGCTTCCCGGACCGCTTTTTCGATGTCGGCATCGCGGAGCAGCATGCCGTCACCTTTGCGGCAGGCCTGGCCACGCAGGGCATCAAGCCTGTGGCGGCCATCTATTCGACCTTCATGCAGCGCGCTTATGACCAGATTGTTCACGACGTGTGCCTGCAGAAACTGCCGGTGAAATTGTGCATGGACCGGGCGGGGCTGGTCGGGGACGACGGACCGACGCACCACGGCGTGTTTGACTATGCCTACCTGCTGCCGCTGCCGAACATGGTCATCATGGCGCCGAAAGATGAAGACGAGCTGCGCCATATGCTGAAGACGGCCATGACCTATCAGGACGGGCCCATCGCCATGCGCTATCCCCGCGGCAACGGCATCGGCGTGGATTGCAGCGCACCGCTGCACACGCTGCCCATCGGCAAGGCGGAACTTCTGTCCGAAGGACGGGATGTTTCCCTGTGGGCCATCGGCAGCATGGTTCCCGCGGCCGTGCGCGTGGCGGATGCCCTGCGCCAGAAGGGGATTGACGCGGGCGTGGTGAACATGCGCTTTGCCAAACCTCTCGACGCGGAACTGCTGGAACAGGAAGCGCGGCGCACGCGCTGCCTCGTCACGCTGGAAGAAGGCGTCCTGAAGGGCGGCGTCGGCGATGCCGTCCTGGAAACGCTGAACGCGAAGGATCTGCTGCAGACCGTACGGGTGCTGCGCATCGGCATCCCCGACGAATTCGTACCCCACGGCGACCGGAAGCTGCTGCTCCGGGACATCGGCATGGATGACGAGACGATGACGGCCCGCATTGCCGCCTTCGTACAGCCGTCGCAGGACGGGGAAGGCAGGTCCGAATAATCATGGCGGAAACGAAAAAGAAGAAGGTCCGGTTGGATGCCTACCTGACGGAGCAAGGCCTTTTCGAAAGCCGTGCGAAGGCGCAGGCGGCCATCATGGCCGGGCAGATCCTGGTAGACGAACAGAAGATAGATAAACCGGGCACACCGGTCCGGGAAGGCGCGAAGATCCGCATCATCGGGGAAAAACTCCGCTACGTGAGCCGCGGCGGCCTGAAACTGGAAAAGGCCCTGCAGGTCTTTCCCATCTCCGTGGAAGGCAAGGTCATGGCGGATATCGGCGCCTCGACGGGCGGGTTCACGGACTGTGCCCTGCAGAACGGGGCGGCCCGTGTCTACGCCGTTGACGTTGGCTACGGCCAATTGGCGTGGAAGCTGCGCAACGACCCGCGCGTCGTCAACATGGAACGCACGAATGCGCGCCTGCTGGACGAAACGAGCCTGCCGGAAAAGGTGGGCGCCGCTTCCATCGATGTGGCCTTCATTTCCCTGGACAAGATTCTGCCGGCGGTCCATAAGATCCTGGCGCCGGGCGGTTTTGTTCTGGCCCTTGTCAAGCCGCAGTTCGAGGCGGGCAAGGAACACATCGGCAAAAAAGGCGTGGTGCGCGACCCCGCAGTGCACCGGGAGGTCCTGCACCGGGTCATCGCCTTTGCCAAAGCGGAAGGATTCGGCATCGGCGGCCTGGAATTTTCGCCGGTCAAAGGGCCGGAAGGAAATATCGAATACCTGCTGTATCTGACGACGGGACCCGATGACGCGGTTTCACCGGAAGCCATCGACGCCCTCGTGTCCCAGTCGCACGCCGAACTGGATAAGTAAGGGGAGGGACGCTGAGATGAAGAAGATTTGTCTGGGCTTGTTCCCGAACATGAAGATCGGGAAGGTCAAGGAAGCCTTCCCGGCCATCTTGCGGGACTGCGATGCCAACGGCATCGAAGTGCGCCTGCCGCGGAATCTGGCCGCCGCGTACGGCAAGGAAGAAGCGGGGGAGGGTCCCCATGCGTTCGATGCCGCCGTGTCCCTGGGCGGCGACGGCACGTTCCTGCGTATGGCACGCGACATGGTGCTGCGGGATATTCCCGTTTTCGGCATCAATTTCGGCCACCTCGGTTTCCTGGCGGAAGTCGATTCCGACCGGGCGCAGGAATCCCTGCGGTCGCTGAGTGCCGGCCGTTTCAAGGAGGAACGGCGCCATCTGCTGCAGATGGAGGTCGTCCGGGCCGACGGGTCGCGGGAAGGGCGCACGGAGCTGGCCATCAACGAGTTCGTGGCGGCCCGCGACAACTTGTCGACCATCAACCACGTGGGGCTCTGGATCAACCATAAGCCTTCGGGCCATTACGCGGCCGACGGCCTGGTCATTTCCACGGCCACAGGATCGACGGCGTACTCCCTTTCTGCGGGAGGGCCGCTGGTCGAACCGGGCCTGGACGTGATGATCATCACGCCAATCGCCTGCCATAACCTGAGTTCGAGGCCTCTGGTCATACCGGCTTCGGAACTGGTCCAGCTGCAGCTGCTGCCGGAAAACCTGTCCGACATGGTCATTTCGGCCGACGGCCTGCCCCTTTGCCCGCTGCGGCAGGGGGAACGGGCGGAAATCACCCGGAGCAGCCGGACGATGCGGCTCATCCGTCTGACGGACCGCGATTATTACGAGACGTGGCAGGAAAAGCTGATCCGCAACATGTAAGAAGGAGATAAACATGAAGAGTCTGAGACAGGCAAAGATCAAGGAGATCATCGAAGCGAACAACATCGAAACCCAGGAGGAACTGGCCAACGCCCTGGAGAAGGAAGGCTTTTCCGTCACGCAGGCGACGGTATCCCGCGACATCAAGGAAATGATGCTCGTGAAGGTGCCGAACGCCCAGGGGACCTACAGCTACGCTTATCCGAAGGAACACGGCCACATCATGACGCAGGACCGGCTGGAACGGACGTTCCGCGATTCCGTCATCAGCCTCAAGGTGGGGGGCAACATGGCGGTGCTGCACACCATGCCCAGTACGGCCGATGCCGTGGCGTACGTGATCGACTACATGAAGTGGCCCGAAGTGCTGGGTACCGTGGCCGGCGACGACACCATCTTCTGCGTGCTCGACAAACCGGAGAGCGCGGCAACCTTTGCGTCGCATTTCAACTTCAAGGGCCGCTGAGCGGCCGTCCGGCCCGGTGGCCGGAGAGATGGCTGAGTTAAAGGACGTTGAGCTACATGCTTCAATCGCTGCAAGTTCATAATTTTGCATTAATAGAGGACGCGGAGGTCGAATTCACGCCGGGCTTCAATATCTTTACCGGCGAGACGGGCGCCGGCAAGTCCATCCTGATTGACGCCTTCGGCATCGTGCTGGGCGGGCGCGCGTCGACTTCCTTCATCCGTTCGGGAACGGAAGAGTTCCGCGTGCAGGCCGTGTTCGACACGGAAGGCGACGAACGGGTGGCGGCCGTGCTGCGCGAACAGGACATTGACGAAGAGGACAGCCTCTTCCTGAAACGCGTCCTGACGACGGCCGGCAAAAGCCGCAGCAGCATCAACGGCGTACCTGTTCCGCTGGCGGTGCTGAAACAGGTGAGCCGCCTGCTGGTGGACATCCACGGGCAGCACGAAAACCAGTCCCTTTTGCGGCCGAAGATGCCGTTGCATCTTACGGATGCTTACGGCGGCAGGGAAAGCGCGAAGGCGCGTGCCGCCTATGACTCCGCCTACGCCCGCTATGTGGAGGCACAGGAGGTCCTGGCCGGCCTGGAGAGCAAGGGCGGCGAGCGGGAACGCCTCATGGACCGCCTGCAGTGGGAAATCAACGAAATCGAGGAGGCCGGGGTCACGCCCGGCGAAGAGGACCGGCTGAAGGACGAGGTCCGGCTCCTGCAGAACGGCGATAAGGTCAGACAGGCCCTGGGCCGCGCCTACGAATTGCTGGACGCGGAGAAGGGGGCCCTGGATTTATTGGCGGACTGCCGGGGCGAGGCGGAAACGGCGCTGCGTTTCGATACGGCGCTGCAGGGCGTCTACGACGGGCTCGACAGTGCCTGGATCGCGGCGGACGACGCCAAGAGCCGCCTCCGGGATTACCTGGAAAGCCACGATTTCGACGAGGAGCGGCTGGGCCGCGTACAGGACCGGCTGGACCTGCTGTACAAGCTGCAGAAAAAGTACGGGCAGGGCGAGGAGAACGTCCTGGCCTATCTGGCGGATGCCAAGGGACAGTATGCGGTGCTCCAGGATCTGGACGGGCGCATCGAGGCGGCCCGCCGGGAACTGAAACAGGTGACGCGGACCCTGCAGGAAGCCGCCGCGGCCCTGACCCGGGTGCGTACGAAGGAGGCCGCGGCCCTGTGCGACGCCGTGACGGTGCATATGCGCGACCTGGCCATGCCCGAAGGGCGCTTCGTCATCGAATGCACGGAGAAGGAAGACTTCGGGCCCGACGGAAAGGACAACCTGCGCTTCCTCTTTTCGGCCAACCGGGGCGAACCGCTGCAGCCGCTGGCCCAGGTGGCGTCGGGCGGCGAGCTGAGCCGTCTGGCCCTGGCCCTGAAGACCGTCCTGATCCACACGACGGGCGTCCGCACGATGGTCTTTGATGAAATCGACACGGGCGTCGGCGGCGTGACGGCCCAGAAGATGGCCGAAAAGCTGGCCCTCATCGCCCAGGAGAACCAGGTGCTGTGCATCACGCACCTGCCCCAGATTGCGTCCTTCGCGGACCATCAGATCCGCATCCGCAAAGAGGCGGAGGGCAAACGCACGGTGACGCATCTGCAGGTCCTGACGCCGGAAGAGCGCGTACAGGAAATCATGCGGATGGCCACGGGCGCCCACGTCAGCAAATCGGCGGAGACGAACGCGCGGGAACTGCTGGCGGAAGCGGAGGCCTTCAAGCGCAAGGCCCGGGCCGCCGCCAAGAAACGGAAAGGATGATCCATGTGAAGAAGATGCACGATCCCGACCTGGAGGAAACCAGGCTGGACAGCAAGCCGGCCTTTGCAGGCCGCATGCTGAAGGTCTTTGTCGATACGGCGAAGCTGCCGAACGGGCGCACGTCGACGCGCGAACTCGTCCGCCATCCCGGCGCGGCGGCCGTCGTGGCCGTGCTGCCCGACGGACGGGTGCTGCTGGAGCGGCAGTACCGTTACGCCCTGGGCACGGTGATGTACGAAGTCCCCGCGGGCAAACTCGACCCGGGGGAGGAGCCGGAGCACTGCGCGCGCCGCGAACTGTCCGAGGAAACGGGTTATGAGGCGGACCATTGGGAATACCTGACGACCATCGCCACGACGCCGGGTTTCACGGACGAAGTGATTCATCTGTACCTGGCTACGGGCCTGCACAAGTTCGCGCAGCACTTGGACCCGGACGAAGTCATCAAGATGGACGTCCTGACGCCGGATGAAATCCGCAAGGCCGTGGCGGACGGCACCCTGTACGATGCCAAATCCCTGGCCGCGCTGGGCTTTCTGGCCCTGCTGAAGAAGTTCTGAGCCGGGGAACGGTCAACACGGGAAAAAGCATAAAACTGTAACAGTGTTTACAGTTTTGCCGAAACCGCAATTTCCGGGCCCTGGAAAGCAGGAAAATGCGTATATATAGCGAATTGAGTAATTGTGAAAATCTGTAACAAGGGAGGAATCACCTTATGAAAGCGTATACAGGCGATAAGATCAGAAACGTGGCCATTGTGGGTCATGGTGGAGCCGGAACGACATCCGTCACGGAAGCACTGCTCTACCGGTCCGGAGCCATCGACCGGATGTGCAAAGTGGAGGATGGAGCTACCACCACGGACTTTGAGCCGGAAGAAATCAAACGCAAAGTGTCCGTCAACGCCACCCTTGCTCCGGTGGAATGGCGTGATTCGAAGATCAACTTCATCGACACCCCGGGCTTCGCTGATTTCGTGGCCGAAGTGAAAGGCGCCTTCCGCGCCGTGGACAGCGCCCTGATCGTCGTCAGCGCGACGGCCGGCGTACAGGTCGGCACGGAACAGTGCTGGAAACTGGCGGAAGAAGCACATCTGCCGCGCATCATCCTGGTCAACAAGATGGACCGCGAAAACGCGGACTTCGACAGCATCCTGGATAACCTGCGCAGCAAGTTCGGCAAAAAGGTGCTGCCGCTGGAACTGCCCCTGGGCAAGGAAGAAAACTTCGAAGGCATCATCGACTGCGTCCGTATGAAGGCCTACCGCAAGAACGGCAACGGCTCCGACGAAATCGAGATTCCGGATGAATATAAGGATTATGCCGCCGACATGCACGAAAAGATGGTCGAAGCGGCTGTGGAAGCCGACGATGACTGCATGATGCGGTATCTGGACGGCGAAACCATCAGCGACGAAGAAATCCGCAAATGCCTGATCAAGGGCATCCGCCAGGCCATCATCTTCCCGATGATCTGCTGCAGCGCGGCCAAGAACATCGGCCTGGGCCGTACGATGAACGCCATCATCGACTACACCTATCCGGCCATCCTGAACGACTTCAAGGTGACGGATGTGGCGACGGGCAAGGAAGAGACCCGCGACGCCGGCGCCCCCATGGCCGCCCTGGTCTTCAAGACCATGTCCGACCCGTTCGTCGGCCGCCTGAGCTTCATCCGCGTGTTCTCCGGCAGCATCAAGGCCGACAGCACGGTCTACAATGCCAGCCGTGAAAAGGACGAACGCGTTGCTTCCGTCTTCACGATGCGCGGCAAGACCCAGATCCCGATGAAGGAAATCACCGCCGGCGATATCGGCGTTACCTCTAAATTGCAGTTCACCGCAACGGGCGATACCCTGAGCGACAAGAACGACCCCGTCCTGTTCGCTCCGATTGAATTCCCGCTGCCCATGTACACCCGCGCCATCACCGCCAAGAAGAAGGGCGAAGAAGACAAGGTCATGAACGCGCTGAACCGCCTGATGGACGAAGATCCGACCATCATCGTGACGCGCAACCCCGTGACGAAGGAAACCCTGATCAGCGGCATGGGCGACCAGCACATCGAAATCATCATGGAACGCATGAAGCGTAAATTCGGTGTGGAAGCCGACCTCAAGGCGCCGATCATCGAATACCGCGAAACCATCCGCGGCAAGGCGCATGTCCAGGGCAAACACAAGAAACAGTCCGGCGGCCACGGCCAGTATGGCGATGTCGTCATCGATATGGAACCCCTGCCTCCGGGAAGCGGTTTCGAATTCGTCGACAAGATCTTCGGCGGCGCCGTACCGCGCCAGTATATCCCGGCTGTTGAAAAGGGCATGACCGAATGCATGCAGCACGGCGTGCTGGCCGGCTATCCGGTCGTGGATGTCCGCATCACCCTGGTCGATGGTTCCTACCATCCGGTCGATTCTTCGGAAATGGCCTTCAAGACCGCTTCCAGCATCGCCTTCAAGAAAGCGATGGAAGAAGCCAAACCGGTCCTTATGGAACCCTATTACAACCTGTACGTGACCTGCGAAGAAGGCATGATGGGCGACGTCATCGGCGACCTGAACTCCAAGCGCGGCCGTATCCTCGGCATGCAGAGCCTGGATGACGGCCTGAGCCGTGTGGAAGCCCAGGTTCCGTACGCGGAAATCACGGAATACGCCGTGGATCTGCGTGCCCTGACCCAGGGCATGGGCACCTTCGAAATGAAGTTCGATCATTACGAGGATGTACCGGCCAAGATGGCGGAAAAGATCATTGCCGACGCCAAAGCCCGCGATGAAAAATAAACAGTGACAGACGAAGCCGTACGGCGGAACGTTTCCACCGTACGGCTATTTTGTATGGTATTCACCGGTGAGAAATGATATAATTACTATATTGAGTTCTACATCCATCTTATTCAATCCCTGGAGGTCAAAAAATGGAAAACATCCAAACGAAATGTGTACAGACGCTGCGCTTCCTGGCAGCCGACGAAGTTGAAAAGGCGAATTCCGGCCATCCCGGCCTGCCCCTTGGTACGGCGCCGCTTATGTATACGTTCTGGGACAAGTTCATGAAGTACAATCCGGCGGACCCGAACTGGTTCAACCGCGACCGCTTCATCCTGTCCCCCGGCCATGGTTCCGCCCTGCTGTATGCCATGCTCTATCTGGCAGGATACGGCCTGACGCTGGACGAACTGAAGGAATTCCGTCAGTGGGGCAGCCGCACGCCCGGTCATCCGGAATACGGCGTAACGCCCGGTGTGGACTTGTCCACGGGACCTCTGGGCCACGGCCTGTCCATGGGCGTCGGCTTCGCCATTGCCGAAACCATGCTGGCAGCCAAATACAATAAACCGGATTTCCCGATTGTCGATCATTACACCTACGGCATCGTATCGGACGGCGACCTGATGGAAGGCGCCGCTTCCGAAGCGGCTTCCCTGGCCGGCACGCTGGGCCTGGGCAAGATCATCTACATGTACGATGACAACAAGATCACCATCGAAGGAACCACGGACATCGCTTTCACGGAAGACGTGGAGACCCGTTTCCGCGCCTACCACTGGCAGGTGCTGCGCGTCGACAGCTCCGAAGACCTGGACGGCCTGGCCGCCGCGGTGGAAGAAGCGAAGAAGGATACGGAACACCCGAGCCTGATCATCGTCCGCACGCACATCGGCTTCGGCAGCCCGAAACAGGACAGCCCGTCCGCACACGGCGAACCGCTGGGTGAAGAAGCCCTGCGCGCCACGAAGGAAAAGGCCGGCTGGGACCCGGACAAGACCTTCGTCGTACCGCCCGAAGTGAAAGTGCATTTTGAAGAAAAACTGCCGGCCTGCGCCAAGGCGGAAGCCGACTGGGAAGATATGCTGAAACGCTACGGCGCCGCTTATCCGGAACTGGTCCAGGATTTCCTGGCCGCCCTGTCCGGCAAGCGCTCCGTCGACCTGGCCTCCCTCATGGACCTGTTCAAGGAAAAGGAAGCCATTGCGACGCGCGGTGCCTCCGGCGATGTACTCCAGAAACTGGCGGAACTGCTGCCGGAACTGGTTGGCGGCAGCGCCGACCTCGGTCCTTCCAATAAGACCGTGATGAAGGCCTGCGGCTATTACAGCAAGGACGACCGGGCAGGCCGCAACCTGCATTTCGGTGTCCGCGAACACGGCATGGGCTGCGTTGTGAACGGCCTGGCCCTGCACGGCGGCCTCATTCCGTTCGGCGCCACCTTCCTCGTCTTCTCGGACTTCATGCGTCCGACCATCCGCATGGCTTCCCTCATGGGCATCCAGTCCATCTTCGTGCTGACCCATGACAGCGTCGCCGTCGGCGAAGACGGCCCGACGCACCAGCCTGTGGAACAGGTCATGAGCCTGCGCCTGATTCCGAACAACACCGTTTTCCGTCCTGCCGACGCCCTTGAAACGGCGGCAGCCTGGAAATACGCCATTGAACATAAGGACGGCCCGACGGAACTGTGCCTGTCCCGTCAGAACCTGCCGGTCCTGAACGCATACCGGCCCGCCGTGGAAGCCGGCGCCCTGAAGGGCGGCTACGTGCTGAGCCCGGCGAAAGACCTGGCCAAGGCTGTCGTGATTGCCACGGGTTCCGAAGTGAAGATCGCCCTGGAAGCACAGCAGCTGCTGGCTGACGAAGGCATCGACGTTTCGGTCGTCTCCATGCCTTCCATGGAAGTGTTCGAAGCGCAGAGCGACGCCTACAAAGACAGCGTCCTGCCGAAATATGTGCCGACCTTCGCCGTGGAAGCCGGTGTCACCCTGGGCTGGGCCCGCTACACGGGCAGCGAAAAGCGCGTCCTGGGCATCAACCGCTTCGGTGCATCCGCACCGGGCGGCGTCGTCATGGAACATTTCGGCCTGACGGGCAGGAACGTGGCGGAAATGGTCAAGGCCAACCTGTAAGGCCAGCCTGCAGGGCCCGCCTGGAACGGGCCGCAGTAGCAACACAACAAAAGGCAGGCTGCAAGGCCTGCCTTTTTCATCGGGACACGCAGTTTCCCGTCCCGGGATTTTAAGCTGGAGTGATTGTATATGAAACACTTGTTGACCATCGCCGGCAGTGACAGCAGCGGCGGCGCGGGAATCCAGGCGGACCTGAAGACCTTCGCGGCCCACGGCACGTTCGGCATGAGCGTCATTACGGCCGTCACGGCCCAGAACACTTGCGGCGTGACGAAGGTGCAGGACATCGATCCGGATATCATTACGGCCCAGATGGATGCCGTCTTCGAAGATATCCGCGTCGATGCCGTCAAGATCGGCATGGTGTCCCGCACGGAAAGCATCCGCGCCATTGCGGCGGGATTGCGGAAATGGAAACCGGCCATCGTCGTATTGGACCCCGTCATGGTTTCCAAGAGCGGCTACGACCTGCTTCACCCCGAAGCCTGCCAGACCCTGATCGACGAGCTGCTGCCCCTAGCGACACTGGTGACACCGAACCTGCCGGAGGCGGAAAAGATCTGCAGCTTCCGCATTGAGACGGAGCCGGATATGGAACAGGCCGCGAAGGCCATTACGGAATTCGGGGCCCGGGCCGTGCTGGTGAAGGGCGGCCATCTGACGACGGACTGTTCCGACGATTACCTGTTCGACGGCAGCAAGGGCGTCTGGATTTCCGGTGCGCGGGTTCCGTCCCGCCATACCCACGGGACGGGGTGCACGCTGTCCAGCGCGCTGGCGGCGGACCTGGCCCGCGGCATGACCCTGGATCAGGCCGTCCGGGCCGCCAAGGCCTATGTGACGACGGCCATTGAGAACGGTATCGCCCTGGGCCACGGCACAGGCCCGACCCACCATTTCGTGGAACTGTATAAGAAAGCGGGGATTTTTGAATCATGAACATGAAAGGCGATTTTAAGACCATCATCGAAGATATACTGGGCACGAAGCCGGTCATCCACCATATCACGAACTATGTGACGGCCCGGGACTGTGCTGATGCGGCCCTGGCTGCCGGCGCTTCGCCGGTCATGGCCGACGAGGAAGACGAAGTGGCGGATTTCACTGCCGACGCGGATGTGCTCGTCCTCAATCTGGGCACCTTCAACCACCGCACCATGGCCTCCATGGAACTGGCAGCCAAAACGGCGCAGGAAAACCGGGTGCCGGTCGTCCTGGATCCGGTCGGCGTCATGAGCAGCCGCCTGCGTCTGCAGTTTGCGGAAAAACTTCTGGAAGCGGGGTATATCACGGTAGTGCGCGGCAACTTCAGTGAGTGCAGCGCCCTCCTGCATGCTGGCGAGGAGGACGGGGACCGGGATAACGGCGGTCATGGCGTGGACAGCGCGGCCGCCCAGAACCAGGCGGAAACGTTCAAACTGGTGCGGGACTGCGCCGCCCGGTACGGCTGCATCTTCATCGTGAGCGGTGCCACGGACTGCGTGAGCGACGGCAAGCGGGCCGTCGTGCTCAACGGCGGCAATCCGCTCATGACCTCCATCACGGGGGCGGGCTGCATGGCGACGACCATCGTCGCTGCCTGCGTCGCCGTGGCCGATGACAAAATGGAAGGTGCCATTCTGGGCATGATCATCATGGGCCAGGCGGCGGAACTTTCGGCAGGCCTCCTCGAAAAGAAGGACGGCCCGGGGATGTTCAAGGTGCGCCTGATTGACTGCATCTACCATGTGGTCCACAAATGGAACTTGATCCAGGATAACCTGAACCCCACGCGGGAAAATTAAGGAGGACGCCATGAAACAGGAGTTGGATTTACGTCTCTACCTGGTTACGGAAGAATCGTGCCTGCAGCACGGCGTGACCCTGATGGATGCCGTGGAGCAGGCCCTGCAGGCCGGCGTCACCCTGGTGCAGTACCGGGAAAAGGGCGGTGCCGGCGGCATGATGTTCGAAAAGGCGAAGGCCTTGACGGAACTGTGCCACCGTTACCACGTGCCCCTCATCGTCGATGACCGCCTCGACGTGGCCCTGGCGGCCGGTGCGGACGGGGTGCATCTGGGCCAGAGCGACCTGCCCTGCGCGGAAGCCCGCCGGATTGCCGGCCCGGACTTCATCATCGGCGTGTCCGCCCATAACGCGGAAGAAGCGGCCAAGGCCGAAGCGGACGGTGCGGACTACCTGGGCTGCGGCGCCGTGTTCCCGACGCAGACGAAGAAAGGCGTCAAACCGACGGGCATCAACCACCTGCGTTCCATCCGGGCGGCTGTGCATATTCCCTTTGTCGGCATCGGCGGCATCAAGCCCGAGCATTACAAGGCCATACGGGCCACCGGCGCGGACGGCGTCGCCGTCGTCACGGCCATCCTGGGCGCCGACGACATTGCGGCGGCTGTGGAAAAGTTCGTCAAACAGTTTTAAAATCAAACTCAACATTGCGTTTGGACCGGCTGCTGCGGCGGCCGGTCTTTCTGTTTCCGCGCCCGTTCCGTTTCGTTTTCCAGCAGCTTCGTATCGTAGATGGCAGGCGAGCGGCCCGCTTCCGTCAGATAGGGTGTGAGCAGGATGATGACTTCCGTCTTGTTCCGGCTGCGGTACCGGTATTTGAACAGTTCACCCAGGATGGGGATCTTGGACAACAGCGGAATCTGCTCGAGACGGCGCTGTTCTTCTTCGCTGACGAGGCCGCCGATGGCCAGGGTTTCCCCGTTGCGCATGCGCACGGTCGTATCGGCCGAGCGGCTGTTGATACGGTAGTTCTTCAATTCGCCGACGAGGACCGGCGTGCTGACTTCCGTGTGGACCTGCGACGTGATGAGGCCGTCTTTGCCGATGACGGGCAGGTAGGTCAGCTTGATGCCGGCGTCCACATATTCCGTGCTGTACGTGGATTCGCCGTCCTGCCGTTTTTCCGTCACGACCGGAATGTGGCTGCCGATGAAGATGCTCGCTTCCTTGCCGGGCAGGGTGATGAGGCTCGGCGTGGCCAGAATTTTGGCTTTGCCGGATGTCACGAGGGCGCGCAGCGTGGTCCGGAAGCGGAACTCCGCCCGCGTCGAGGACCAGAAGCGGAAATGTCCCGGATAGCCGGAGTCGGAAGAGCCGCCTCCGGAATCGCCGGAATCGTCCCCGCCCGTGTCAGCGAAGCGGGGAATGACATCCCAGTTCCATTGCACGCCCAGGTCCTTTTCCGCGGAGCGGTTGACGGAAAGGATCGTTGCCCGGAGCGTCACCTGGCGGCCCGGCACGTCGAGCCGCCGGATCAGCCCCTGGAGACGCTGTTTTTCTGCCGCTGTGCCGGAGAAGAGCAGGGCGTTGCTGACTGCGCTGAGGGCCAGTTTTCCCCGGATGCCCAGGTCTTGGAGAGACTTGTGCAGGTCCGCCGCGCTGATGTAGTCCAACGGGAAGACGGCAAAAAGTTCCGCCTCCCGGGAGCGGCCCGGCGGGGGCGGCTGTACCGGAAGGGGCGGTTTTCCGGGAGGGACGGTCCCTTGACGGGCCCCCGGCCGGGGGACATCGTCCCGGACCGGAGCGGGCAAATCCAGCCGGAAGGGGTCGCGCAGCGGCCCCCGGGACAGGGGAGAGGACGGGCCGGCTGTGTAGCTGCCGCCTTCGGCCGGCCGTGCCGCCGCGGCGGTGGCGCAGAGGACCGGCGGCAGGCGGCGTCCCCGGAGGACTGCCGGATCCGTAAAAAGGGCATAAAAAAGCGCTCTTGTCCCACCGAGGAAGGACAGGAGGAGAACGACCGCCGTAAGGCAGAGGATCCGTATGAATTTTTGCTGTGTGATTTGAAAGGACTTGGAGAACAACGCACGCTCCTCCCTGAAGGTGCGTACGCGGTATCCGTTCCTGCTTGCGTTCCGATATCAGGTTCAGTATACAGCATTTCCGGAATCTAAGGAAGTAAAAATTTCTAAAAATTCGAAAGTTTCATTGTTATTTCACATTCTGTATGATACGATGAATGGGAATGGCAGGATTGCTGCCGGAGGAGGTGCTTATTTGCTGACCTACAACCTGAAAATCGAAGAATCCCCTATCCTGCGTCTGCTGGATTCCATCATCGACGGAGCCCTTTCCCGCAAGGCGAGCGACATCCATTGCGAGCCCGGGGAGGAAGGGACACGGGTCCGCTACCGGATCGATGGCGTGCTGCAGCAGGCACAGGTCGTGCCGTCGTTCCGGCATCAGCCGCTGGTCTCCATGGTCAAGCTGCTGGGCGGCATGGACATTGCCGAAAAAAGGATACCCCAGGACGGGCGTGCGTATGTGGAAAAGGAAGGCATACGGACGCCTTTGCGTGTTTCCACGCTGCCCACCATTGCAGGGGAAAAGGTCGTCCTCCGGATCCTGTCGGCCGACATGGGGCAGGCCGACCTGGACCGCATGGGCTGGGGCGCGGACAGCCTGGCGCGCTACCGGCGCCTGTACCACGGCAGCTACGGCCTCGTCCTGGTCACGGGGCCGACGGGCAGCGGCAAGACGACGACCCTGTATGCGACCCTGGCGGAACTGAACCAGCCGGAAAAGAACATCATCACCCTCGAAGACCCCGTCGAGTACCGCATGGAAGGTATCAGCCAGGTCGCGGTCAACCGCAAGGCGGGCCTGACCTTCGTGACGGGCCTGCGGTCCATCCTGCGGCAGGATCCGGATATCGTCATGCTGGGGGAAATCCGCGACAGGGAAACAGCCTCCATCAGCATCCAGGCCGCCCTGACGGGGCATCTCGTCTTCAGCACGCTCCACACCAACACGGCGCTGGGGGCCGTGGTCCGGCTCATCGACATGGGCGTGGAACCCTATCTGGTCATCGCGGCCCTGCGCGGCGTGGCGGCCCAGCGGCTCGTGCGCCGTCTGTGTCCCTGCTGCCGCGAACCGTACAGTCCCCCGCGGGACGGCTGGGAACGGCGTTACCTGGGCCTGTCGGCGGACTGGCAGGGTACGCTGTACCGTAAAAAGGGCTGCGCGCAGTGCCACGGAACAGGCTACCGGGGCCGCGCCGCCATCCAGGAAGCGGTGGAACTGACGCCGGCTATGCGGCGGGCCATTCTGGACGGCGCTTCCGAGACAACCCTGACGGACCTGGCCCGGGACGCCGGCGTCCGCTTTTTGGCGGAAGACGGCCGGCAGAAGGTGCTGGACGGCCTGACTTCGTCGGAAGAACTGCTGCGCGTACTGGGGGTGGGATGATGGAATGCGCTTTATGGAACATCCTGCGCCGGGCCGTGGCCGCCGGGGCCTCCGATGTACACCTGGACGGCATGGCGCCGCCGGTCGTCCGGCTGCAGGGGGAACTGCGGCCGCTGGAGCTGTTTCCGTCTGCCGCTGCGCGGAATCCGGAAACGTGGCCTGCGGCACCGCGTCCCGCCGGCCTGAAGATAGCGGAAGCGGCAGAAGCGATACAAAAAGAATGGCAGACGGAAGAACTGTTCCGCCCCGTCCTGTCGGAACGGCACCGCGCCCAGCTGCGGGAACGGGGGGAGTGCGACCTGGCCTGCCAGCTTCCGGAAGGGCAGCGCTTCCGCGTCAACCTGTTCCGCAGCGGCGGCACGTTGTCGGCTTCCATCCGCGTCATTCCGGACACGCTGCCGACCTGCGAAATCCTGGGCCTGCCGGAGGCAGTGCGCAAATTTGCCGCCCTGTCGCGCGGCCTGGTCCTCATCACGGGTGCCACGGGCAGCGGGAAATCAACGACCCTTGCCGCCATTTTGAATGAGATCAACACGACGCGCCGGGTCCATATCCTGACCCTGGAAGACCCGGTGGAATACCGCTTTCCGCCGGACCGGAGCCTCATTCACCAGCGCGAGGTGGGGCAGGACACGCGCAGTTTCGCCAGCGGCCTGCGGGCGGCCCTGCGGGAAGACCCGGACGTGATCATGGTCGGCGAGCTGCGGGACGAGGAGACGATTGCCACGGCCCTGACGGCGGCGGAAACGGGCCATTTGGTCTTCGGCACGCTCCATACGGCGGGAGCGGTCGACACGGTCCACCGGATCCTCGATGTGTTCCCGGACCGGGAACAGCAGATCCGGGCCCAGCTGGCGGCGAGCCTGGCCGCCGTGGTGTCCCAGAAGCTGCTGCCCCGACGGGACGGCAAGGGCCGTGTCGGCGCGTACGAGGTGTTGATTATGACCGCCGCCCTGCGCAACCTGATCCGGGAAGGGCATACGCAGCAGATCCGCAGCTTTATGCAGACCGGGAGCCGCCTGGGAATGCAGACCATGGAGCAGGCGGTGGAAATGCTGCAGCGGACCGGGAAAATCTGAGCCGGCCGGACATACGCAGAGGGGGAGTCCTGCGGAACAGGCAGGATTCCCCCTCTTGGTTTTGCTGTTCATTTTTCCAGGAACCATTTGCCGTCTTCGTCGAAAATGCGGAATTCCCGGCCGTAGATGCGGCAGATATAGCGCGTGCCGACGCCGCCGCATTTGGTGGCCGCGGCGCGGCGTACGTCGAGGACGCGGTCGATGTCGAATTTGCGGCCGTCGTCCCAGAGGATGCGCTTCGGAACGGCGCGCCCGTCCTTCTGGTGCTCCACTTCGATATCCAATTCGATTTTGGCCATGGCGGAACACCTCCTTTACCGGAAAAACCCCATGGGATGAATGGTGTGGTCTTCCCTGGGATTGAAATGGGTGAGTCTGTCGTCGAGCAGGCACGACGTGCGCAGGATGCTGCGGTACCCGAACCGGCGGCGCACCTCGTCGACGGAACGGGCCAGATTTTCCCGCCGGATGTCCCGGCCGTTGTCTTCGAACAGGGACAGGGGAACGGCCCCTTTGGCCGTCACCAGGTTGATGCCGCGCACCGTGAGGCCGCGGATGGGGCGGCGCCAGTCGTAGGTTTCCCGGAACAGGGCCATGGCGCCTTCCAGAAGTTCGTCGCTCAGGCAGGTCGGGCGCCGCAGCCGGCACTGGCGGGAATAATAGAGCAGGTCGTTGTCCCGGACCTGGATCTGGACGCCCGTGGCTTTCAGGGCGCAGTCGCGCAGGCGGGCGGCGACGGATTCGCAGAGCACGGTATAGACGAGCCGCACGTCCTGGTCCGTGACCAGGTCCCGCGGCGTCGTGGTTCCGTTGCCGATGCTTTTGATGGCGCTGCTTTCATCAATCTTCCGTACGGGGTCCGTGTCCTTGCCGTTGGCGAAGAGCCACAGGATTTCGCCCCATTTGCCCAGCAGGCCATGCAGGATTGCCGGGTCGGCGCAGGCCAGGTCCCCGATGGTGCGGATGCCGATGTGCTGCAGTTTCGGCAGGGTGCGCCGCCCGACGCAGAGCAGGTCTTCCACAGGCAGGGGCCAGACGATGTCCCGGACGTGGTCCGGCGGAATGCAGGTGATGGCATCGGGTTTCTTCAGGTCCGATCCGAGTTTGGCAAAAATTTTGTTGAAGGATACGCCGATGCTGACGGTCACGCCCAGTTCGTCCTTGACACGCTGCCGGATGGCCTCGGCGATGGTTTCCGCCGGGCCGAAGAGGGGCAGGGACGCCGTGACGTCGATCCAGTTTTCATCCAGGCCGAAGGCTTCGACCTGGTCCGTGTAGTCGTACAGGATCTGCCGGGCCAGGCGGGAAAATTTCAGGTATTTGCCGTAGTCCGGCGGTACCAGGACCAGGTCCGGCGCCTTGATACGGGCCTGCCAGATGGCTTCCCCCGTCGTGACGCCCAGTTTTTTCGCGATGCCGTTCTTGGCCAGGATGATGCCGTGCCGGTTGAGCGGGTCCCCGGCGACGGCGACGGGCCGGTTGCGGATTTCCGGCCGGTACAGGCACTCGACGGATGCGTAAAAATTGTTCATGTCCGCGTGCAGGATGCTTCTCATGATTTGTGCTGCCTCTGTGTTTGCTGCTTCTGAATATCGAACGTAAGTTCATATATAATATAACATGTTCGCCTTAAAAGTGCAATGGGAAATCGGAATTTGCGGAAAGTTTTCCTTCTACATCGTATCCGTCCGGCGGAACCGTTGAAGGGAAGGCCTGTTTTTTTATATAATGAAAGCAAAAACGGCAGATGATGACAGGAGGTACCGTATGCGTATAACGGATGGCACCCCGTACTGGACGGAAGTCAAAAAGATGATTGTGGAGTACACAAAGGCGCAGGGCCTGGATTTCACGTTCCAGAACCTGGAGGCGGAATTGGAGAACCTGACGGCCAAATACGGCGGCCGGAAAGGACGCCTGCTGGCGGCCCTCGACGACGACGGAACGGCGCTGGGCTGCATCGCCTACCGGCGGCATAACGGCCTGCGCTGCGAAATGAAGCGGTTCTATGTGCGGCCCCAGGCACGGGGACGCAAGGTGGGGCTCGCCCTGCTGCATGCCCTGGTGGATCTGGCGGCCCGCGACGGGTATGACGAGATGGTTTTGGACACGGTGGACCATATGGAAAGCGCCATCGCCCTCTACCGGGCCAACGGGTTCGAGCCGATGGAACCGTATTACTACAACCCCTGGCCGGGCGTCCACTACATGCGGCGGGACCTGTGCCCGGGCAAGACCGTGCCGCTGGAGATCCGCGCGGCCGGCCCGGAAGAGTATGAGGCGGTACGGGATTTCTATTACCGCCTGACGGATGAAATGGAACACACCCGGTTCGCCCCGGGCTGGAAGAAGGATGTGTATCCGGCGCAGGATTTCCTGAAAGAGTCCCTGCAAAACGGCGAATTGTACGCGGGCTGGTGGAACGGGACCTTTCCCCATTACGGCGCCAGCCATGCCGTTCCGGAAGCGGCTGTCCCGGACGCGCAGATTGTGGCGGCCATGATCGTGAACCACCGCTATAACGAAGGGTACCGGGGCATCCGCTGGGCCGTGGACGTGCCCGACGGGGAACTCGGCGTCATCCACGCCCTGGGGGTGCTGCCGGCCTTTTCGGGACGCCACGTGGCGGCCCATATGGCCCAGTATGCCCTCGACCTGGCGCGGACGCGCCGCCTGAAGGTGCTGCGCCTGGACCTGCTCAAAGGCAACCTGCCGGCGGAGCGGGCCTACCTGAAGGTGGGCTTCGCCTACGTGGACACGGTGCGGCAGTTCTACGAGGACACGGGCTGGACGGAATTCAAACTGTTCGAGTGCGTCCTCTGATGTCCTTTCCGGCGTGCCGGAAAAGGATAGGACAGACGAAGACCCGGCTTTTCCTGCAGCGTGGAAGCTGACGGGGAAAACCGGGTCTTTTGCGTTGCTTTGTTCAATACATCGGGTCAGGCTTGGCGGCAGGAGCCATCAGTCCGCTGCCTGCGTCTTTTTGCGGCGCTGGGCGGCAATGGTCTGGCAGCCTTCCACCGCGAGGACGACGGCCAGGGCGATGAGCAGGATGCCGATACCGGCCTGGGCGTAAGGACCCCAGTCGGCAGCGCCGTTCGCGATGATGAGCAGCTGGTTCTTGACGATGATGACCAGCGAGGACAGGGTGACGACCATCATGAAGGCCATGGGGAACAGGAACATCTTATTGTTCCGGCCCGCATTGCCCAGCCAGGTCGCTACAGCGAGGAGGCCGATGCCGGCCAGGAGCTGGTTGGCGGCGCCGAAGAGGCCCCAGATTTTCTGGAACCCGTTCATGCCGAGCAGGATGCCCAGGATGACGGTGATGATGGTGGCGAAGTAGGGATTGACCATGAACTTCTTCCAACCGCCTTTGATGTCCTTCGGGGTCTGGCCGGGCTCCAGGAAGAATTCCTGGAACATGAAGCGGGCCAGGCGGGTCGCCGTATCCAGGGAGGTCAGGCAGAAGGTCGAGTAGGCCAGGACCAGCAGCGTGTAGAACGCCTTTTCCATGCCGGCGAGGCCGGGGATCTGGGCGACCATGGCGGCGATACCGCCGGCGAAAATATCCGTGACACCGGCCGTGTGACCCGTGGAGCGGGCATAGGCGATGGCGCAGATGGTGATGACGGCCAGCACGCATTCAAGGAGCATGCCGCCGTAGGCAATCGGTTTTGCGTCCTTTTCTTTATCCAGCTGTTTGGACGTGGTGCCGGACGATACGAGGGAATGGAACCCGGAAATGGCGCCGCAGGCCACGGTCGTGAACAGGATCGGGAACAGGAACAGGACACCGTTCTTGGTGGCTACGGAGAAACCCGTGAAAGCCGGGAACAGGTTCGGGTCGATGTCGGGATGGGCTCCGAAGATGCCGACGATGGCGACGATCAGCATGGCGTACAGCAGGAAGGAGCTCAGGTAGTCACGGGGCTGGAGCAGGATCCAGACAGGCGTGACGGAGGCGATGGCGATGTATAAGCCGACCAGCCACATCCAGGTCTTCGTGGAGAAGTAGAGCGGATGGAAGTTCATGCCGACGGCCATGACGAAGACGATGGCGACGATGCCGAAGATGGTCGAGGTCACGACGGACTGGTGGCGGCGGTACACGCCGATACCGAAGACGATGGCCACGGCGATGAAGAGCAGGGAGACCATTGCGACGGAAGCATTCGTCGCGCTGGCCGCCGTGTCGAGGACGCCGTTCTTGAAGGTGGCGCCGAAGGTGGAGGCCACGATGGCCGCGAAGGCTGCTACGACGAGGATCAGTGTCAGGTAGGCGAAAATGATGAATAACTGCTTGGCCCGTTTGGACATGTTCGACGAAATGATTTCGCCGATGGACTGGCCGTTGTTGCGGACCGAAGCGAAGAGGGCGCCGAAGTCATGGACGCCGCCGAAGAAGATGCCGCCGACGAGGACCCACAGTGCGACAGGGACCCAGCCGAAGATGGCCGCCGCAATAGGACCGGTGATGGGGCCGGCCCCGGCGATGGACGAAAAATGATGTCCCATGAGGACGGGGGCTTTGGCGGGCACGTAGTCCACGCCATCCGTCATCGTATGTGCCGGCGTGGGTCTGTCCCCCTCGCCGACGCCCCATTGTTTGACCAGCCAGCCGCCGTAAAAGATGTACCCGCAGAGCAGGATGGCCATACAGACGAGCAGCAATACCAATGTGTTCATAAATGATTCCTCCTCTTTCCCTTTTGTCTCGGTAAATTGCAAGTTGAATTTGAACAACTATAATCAAGAAACACACTCAATAGCA
>OIBC01000005.1_pt1 | contig 87539 bp, 45 predicted proteins | sample 1580901 | NCBI WGS metagenome assembly OIBC01 (sample SAMEA3882539, study PRJEB24775) | human gut metagenome | biome: human-associated habitat; feature: intestine environment; material: feces | place: Netherlands | collected 2009/2010 | reverse complement strand
CCGCTATTAGGGTTCGTTAGGGACTTGCACCCATTAGAATAAGCTCATGCCGAGCGTACAAATAAATAGGAGGTAAACACTAATCATTGGTGTTTACCTCCTATTATCATATTTTCCTACTTCGCAAACCTGCAATTATCTGTTACCAGGTAACGCTCATACCCAATGCGATGCTGGCATTGGAACTGAGAGGAATGAACTCTTTGCTGGTCTTGCCCAAGATGTGATCCATACCGATGAAGAAGTTGTAACCCTTAGGATGGATATTCAGAACATAACCCATACTTGTAGCAAAACTGCTGACTGCAAAGTTGACACCACCATCCAACCACTTCAATGGTTTCCAGTTGGCACTGAGTCTACCCTCGCTCCAGGTTAAATCACCATTGATGCGGGTGCTACTCAGCAAACCGAAGGACAACTTGTCGTATGCTGGCAAACTGTACTCTGCGCCAAAGTTGAGCGTAGCTGCCAGAGCGGTAGTACGGCTACCCTGGTCGCCCAAATCCTTCAGGTTGATGAAGTCGGTAATCTGGTCGCCGTAATCATCCAACTTGTCATCGATGGTAGAACCGCTGTTTTCTCTTACCGCAGTATCATGGAAGCCATTGAACTCAAAGCTCTCAGCTCTGTTCACAGCCTTCATATTGTTGCTCCAGTTGATGAAGCCCAAATCGAGAACAGAAGCACTCAGGGTCAGGTTATCGTTCAACTTATAGACACCACCGAGGTCGAGTGCCATACCGAAGCCACCCAATCCTGCGCCATCAACATCTATATCATCTATCTTTTCGTACTCCCCCTTCTCCGGGTTGTTATATTTATCTCTTGAAGTCTTATAAGTAAAGCCCTTCATAGAAACCTGGGCATTCGCCTTGCCGGAAACAATCCACTTGTCTGTACCAGAGAGGTCAGCACGCAGGTTTTCCAGACGAACATCACCATCAGCCACACCGAAGAGGAACTTCAATTTAGCACCGATGCGGAGTTTCTTGTTAATCTGACGAGAGTGACCCAATGCCAATTCAGCATAAGAGCGAGCCATCATGCTCACATCACCAATCTCATAATTCTGATTGCCCGTATTCTTGGCAAATTCAAACAACTCATAAGGCAGGGAAGCGCCGAAAGATGCCTTGGCATTCACCTCGATGGTATTATAACCGCCAAAGCCCTTGAAACCGGCAGAAAGAATGGCGATGCCTACATCTCCCTGTATGCGGTTGTTGCTCTTGCTGAAGCCTTTCAGCGCCTCATCGACAGAAATATAAGGATTCATGAAGGAAGTCATCTTCTTGGCACCCGCCTCCTGTCCGTACATCGGATTGTTCAGTACAATATCCTGGTAGCCGAAGTTGCCCTGCAGGTTGACATTGATATTACCCAAAGCTGGGATGGTGATATAGTTCTGCTTGTTCTCAAAAGCCGGGTTCATATCGTGACGGAACTTGTAGTCGTCAGTAAAGTAAGCGGAATTGAGTGTCTGAGCCATTGCGGTGCCACCCATCATCAGCAAAGAGGCAGCCAAGAGATGCTTATATATTTTATTCATCATTTTCTTTGTCTTTTATGTGTGTTATTATTCTGTTACTACTCTCTGTCATTAATTGAAGTTACCAATCACCTTACCCACGAGTTTCACCTTGATGTTTTCCAACTTCAGGGTATGCTTCTCAGAGTTGAGGTTGATACCGGTCACGGTAGTTCCATCATGACTTGCCTTACCTTTTACCTTATAAGAGAGTCCGTCGAGCTTCTGCAATCCGCCCTTTACCTTTTCACGGAGTTCTATTTCCAGCGGAGAGTTCACGGCTGTCACGCCATCAGCAGATGCTTTCACAGTACCCTTCTTGACATTCACTTCAATCAGGTTACTGATATCAGTACCATCCACTCCGAGTGGAGTTGCCTCTACGATGAGGGTAGCAGGAACCAGGTTCTGCGCATCGGCTGTCAGTCGAACATAAGTTCCTTCAGACAATTCCAGATCATCCAGATCATCATTCCAACCGTCGAAATCATCAGCATATTCGATGACTGCATCCTCGGCAAATGCCAACGGTGCATAAATCTCGTAGCTTGGCTCGATACGATAATTGCGTCCGAACTCGATGGTCATTTCCTGCCTGAGATCAGCCTTCGTCTCTACATCGGTAATCTGTACGTGGTCTGGAATATGCTGGTTGATGAGTGTAGCCAGGTTGCTCACCTCATATACATTGGCAGCACCATACTGAGCAGTCAGTTCTGCAGTCTTATGGCGGCAGATACAGATCTTGGTCACAGGCGCAACAGTAGTCTTGCAGATATTCATCTCAGGGAGTTGCACGGTAGCCAAGTTCTGACCGTTCTTGGTAGAAATCACCTTTGCACTCACCTTTGCCGCTGCATCCATATCATTTTGGATAGAAAGAATAATCTGAGGATTATCCAAGTCTGCTCTTACGCCATCTTCTGAAAGGAAGTCAGGAACGCCAGTCACAGATACATCACCCAAGCTTGAGATATTGATTTCTGGGTCGAAGATACCGGTAGCAGACTTCAAGGTAATATCATTGACTTTCACGTTGGCACCGATGGTCAGTGCAGATGTAGGAACCCTCGTTACATTAGCCTCAATACCGAGGGCGAAATAACCATCCATCCTGATTGAGCCATTATTGCCGATAACGACCTTACCATAGGCATCCTGTTTTTCAAAATCCAGTTTTTTAGCCTTGATGGTGAGTTGCAGGTTGCTGCTTGTAGAAACATCCTTCACCGTAATCTTCGAACCATCAACCATAGGAACGCCATTGCCATTACCAGAGACATGTGAAATCTCCAGATAGCCAGGAAGGGTGAGGGTTGCCTTATCAATATTGGTGATGGCAGAAGAAAGACCACCAAGAGTGAGATTAATCTTCAGTTCGATTTCGCCAGCCACCTCAGCACTTTTCAGGCTCTTCACAGCAGCATCCGTACCATTATATTTAAACATCAACTCCTTAGGAGAGACAAAACTGAGATGACTACCAGCTGCACGGGTACACTTGGCAGCAGAATTGGCATTTAAGGTTAGCGTATTAGAATAAGAATTACCCCTCAGAACAATAGGAGAAATCATTGGTGAAGCAGATGATGCACCAGAACCTGTCAATTGGAACAGATAATCACCATTTGCGGCAATCTTCACACTACCATTCTCTTCGAGTTCCAAGATATCAGACAAAGGAATGTTCATGGTAGAACTGGCAGGTATTTCCAATTCGCCACTACCAAATCCCATCGTAGCATCAATCTGGTCAAAATCATAATCGTCATTTGTACACCCAGTTACCGAGAAACCCAACGTCAATAAAGACGCAAGTAATAGACTTGCTTTCATTTGCTTTTTCTTCATAGTTTATGAATATTTGATAATTATAGAACTTTACACTTTTAAAGAGAACTTACATAAATTGAATAATTAATTAAACTGTCATTCATATTTTATAATAGAAATTAGAATCTCATTTATGGATGCAAAGTTACACAATTTAATTATAAACCGCCTTGTTCAAATTGGTTCAAGTTTTAGATTTTGGTTTGTTTAACGAATTCTGTTCCAAACTTCCGCAGGAAGTCTACCAACACTTTCTATTCTTTCGCAAAGCCTAATATACACAAAGTTAATCGACAAAAAGGTGGATTTTCATCAGAAAATCCACCTTTTACACTATAATTCGCTTTTTGTCCACCTCTTCTTTGTGTTTTTTGTGTACTTTTGCAACTGTGTATTAATAGCGGCATGAATTCAGACTTAGCTTGATTTCATGCCAACCAACAAGTAAACAAACAAACCTAAGAATAAGAAATGAATAAGAAAAGACAGATTTTACTTTCAGCAGTATTGGCCTCTGCTTTGGCATCCAACGCACAGGTTTCCATCAATGTAGATGCCTCTAACCCAGGTATCAAGGTATCTCCTAACCTCTATGGTATCTTCTTCGAGGATATCAACCATGCTGCAGATGGCGGTCTCTATGCCGAACTCATCAGCAACCGTTCTTTCGAAGACGATGACAAGAATATTCCTACCTGGAAAACTGCCGCTCAGGAAGGTGCAAAAATCAATGCACAACTCATCAATAAGGGTTTGCTCAACAATGCACAGGGCAAGGCACTCCAGCTTACCATCGCTGCCAAGCCTGCAGCTACAGCCTCTCTCATCAATGAGGGTTTCTGGGGAATCAACGCCGTGCAGGGCAGAACCTATAAACTCTCTTTCTGGGCTAAGGGTAGCTACAAGGGCGGATTGAAGGCTCGCCTCACCAACGCCAAGGGCGATAAGGTTTACGCAGAAACCACCCTCAATGCCAAGGTTGGCAAGAAGTGGACCAAATATACGGCTGAGTTGACTGCCAACGGAAACGATGCCAAGGCTCAGTTTGAACTCGTAGCCGACGGAAAGGGTACCATCGTTCTCGATGTGGTAAGCCTCTTCCCTCCTACTTTCAAGAATCGCGAGAATGGCTTGCGCCCTGACCTGGCTCAGCTTCTCTATAACATCCATCCTAAGTTCGTCCGCTTCCCTGGCGGTTGCTACGTAGAGGGACAGGAATCTCCTGAGAATGCTTTCCATTGGGAGAAGACTATCGGTCCTATCGAGGAACGTCCGGGCCATAAGAACGTAAACTGGCGCTACCGTACCAGCGACGGTATGGGATTCGATGAGTATCTGCAGCTTGCCGAGGATCTGAACGCCAAGCCTCTCTATGTTGTAAACGTAGGTTTGTGGCACGGCGGTATGACTCCTGTAGACAGCATCCAGCCTTGGATTGATGAGTGCATGAATGCCCTGGAGTATGCCAACGGTCCTGTTACCTCTAAATATGGTGCGCTCCGTGCTAAGAACGGTCATCCGGAACCATACAATATCGAGTATCTGGAGATTGGTAATGAGAACAACCAGCCGGATCCTGCGGCTCAGAGCGACCATTACTACGAGCGCTTCAAGAAGTTCAAGGATGCGGTTCTGGCAAAATATCCTAAGATGCACCTCATCGGTAACGTGGTGGCTTGGGGCGATGACAATCCTAAGTGGGAAAGCAACGAGAGCGTAGAACTCCTCGACGAGCACTACTACAGAAATCCTGCCTGGTTTGCCGAGAACTTCAACAAGTATGATAACTACGACCGTAAGGGCAGCGAGATTTATGTAGGTGAATATGCCGTAACCCAGGGCTTCGGCAATATGGGTTCGCTCGATGCTGCACTCGGTGAGGCTGTCTATATGATGGGCATCGAGAACAACTCTGACATCGTGACCATGGCATCCTACGCTCCTATCTTCGCCAACCTCAACAACCGCATGTGGGCACCGGATATGATTCAGTATACATCAGACAAGGTATTCGGAACTCCATCTTACTACGTTCAGAACGTGATGGCAAACAACATCGGTACCCGTGTACTGAAGGTGAACCAGGAGAATCCATACAAATATGAGCAGACCCAGGTGAAGCCAGCTATCTGCCGCGTAGGTATGGGAACATGGGGCACTCAGGTTTCTTTCGAGGACAAGGGCTACAGCGATGAGAACGGAAAGGCGCTGCCGATGACCTTGCAGGAGTTGCCTACCGATATCCGTGGACAGTGGAAGACTGAGGGTAGCCTCATCAAGCAGACCAGCAACGAAGAAAGCTGCATCCGTCTGAACCCAGGCGAGATTACCAGCAACGGCTATATATATAAGGTACGCGCGAAGAAGGATGCCGGAAACGAAGGCTTCCTTATCATCTTTAACTACGTGGATAAGAACAACTACTGCTGGTTGAACCTCGGTGGCTGGAACAATACCCAGCACGGTGTGGAGTCTATCGTGAATGGTGCCAAGAGTCAGATAGCTACTACCCCAGGCAGCATCGAGACCGGCAAGTGGTATGACATCGAGCTGAAAGTTGTAGGCGACAGCATCTTCGCCAAGTTGGATGGCAAGGAAATATTCTCTACCAAGTTGAAGGCAAACACCCTTCCTGGCATCTTCTCTACAGCCACACTTGATGAACAGACGGGCGAGGTAATCCTGAAGATTGCCAACACCAGCACCGAGCACACCACAGCGAAGATTAATCTTCAAGGCAAGGAAATCAAGAATGGCAAGCTCATCCGCCTTTCTGCCAAGAACGGTCTGGAGGAGAACACCATCGACAATCCTACCAATATCTATCCTGTAGAAAACTACGTAACTACAGAGAAGAACGGTGCTACGGTAGAGATTCCAGCCAGCTCGCTGAATATCATCCGTTTGAAATAACAGACTACACATGGCAGAATGCCCTGGGATCCATATATAGGTAATAACATTTTGAATAGTTGATAAGAAAGTTAGTTAGAAAAGAGAAGGCGGCAACCTGCGTGATGCAGATTGCCGCCTCGTTTTTTATCTGTCGTTTAATTAACCGAAAACATAATTGAAGAGCAGGAAGATGCTCAGGATATACAGCGTAGGATTCAGATCCTTGAACTTGCCCACCATCATCTTGATCAATACATAGCTCAGAATACCAAGGCAGATGCCATCGGCAATACTGTAGCAGAGTACCATCGTAATCATCGTGATAAAGGCAGGGAATGACTCGGAGATATCCTCCAACTCAATCTTCTTGAACGAATCAATCATCAATACACCCACCATTACCAGGGCACCACTGGTGGCTGCGCTCGGAATCAGCAGGAAGATTGGAGCCAGGAAGATGCTCAGGATAAACATCAAACCCACAAAGAAAGATGTCAAGCCCGACTTACCACCCTCGGCAACGCCCGAAGCACTCTCCACATAAGTGGTAATGGTAGAGCTACCCAGCAATGCACCGGCTGTAGTACCGATGGCATCACTCATCATCGCCTCCTTCACACCCGGAATCTCGCCCTTCTCATTCTCCTTGATACCCAACTTGGAAACCAATCCCAGAACTGTTCCGATGGTATCGAAGATGTTGACAAGCAACAGCGAGAAAACCACCATGAACATCTTAGGAGTAAAGAAGCCGGTGAAATCGAACTGGCAGAAGATAGGAGCAATGCTGTGAGGGGTAGATACCGGCATCCAGTTGTCAGAGAACTGGGTTACGCCCATCGGAATACCTATCAATGTAGAGATGATGATGGCGATAAACAAAGAGCCCTTCACTCTTCTCGCCATCAGACAGCCGCAGAGCAGGATGCTGATGAGACCCAGGATGCTGACTGGTGTAAACTTGCCGAGCTGCACGAAAGTATCCGCATTGGCAGTAATGATGCCCGCATTCTTCAAACCGATAAAAGCGATAAACATACCGATACCAGCCGAAATGGCGAATCGGAGATTCTTCGGAATACACTCCAATATCTTATCGCGGATATTGAGGAAGGTGATGGCAAGGAAGATGATACCCTCTACGAGCAACACCGCCAAAGCTTGCTGCCAGGTCAAGCCCATAGCCTGACAAAGGGTGAAGGCGAAGAAGGCATTCAGTCCCATACTAGGAGCCTGGGCGAAAGGCAACTTTGCCATGAAAGCCAGCAGGAAGGTGGCGATGGCTGAAGCGATGGCTGTGGCAGTAAAGAGAGCTCCCTTGTCCATACCTGTGGTAGCAAGGATGGTAGGGTTTACTGCCAGGATGTAACACATGGTCAGGAAGGTAGTCATACCAGCAACCAACTCAGTCTTGACCGTAGTAGTCTTTGGGTCGAAACCCAATAAAGCTTTTAATTTGTTCATTTCTTATATTTATCTCTATTTTCTCTTTCCCCCTTTCCACAACCCAATCCCGTTGTTTTTTCGGGGCGAACAAAGGTAAGAAAAAATAATGAGGAAAGCCTTATTTTACATGTTTTTAACTCATCAGAGTGCCTTATTTTACATGTTTCGGGGTATTCAGAACGCCTTATTTTACAAGTTTCAGTATCTTTCAGTCTCTTCTACGCTAAAATACTATGGCATAGAGTGTATCGAAGGCAGGATAACGCATGATAGTAAGTTTCATTTGCCAAAAGCCCGATAGTGGTGCAAAAAGTGCCTAAAAAAGCAACTTTTGGCACCACTATCGGGACTTTTTTCCGCATTTTCGTTTTCTCATCTTGAATTGTTAAAAAAATAAGTCATAGTTTTCTCCCCCACAACTCATAGTTTCTTTCATCATAACTCATAGGTTTCTTCCCAGCATCTCATAGGTTTCAGCATCATATCCCAAGGTTTTCAAGCCCAAAAGGGCTAAAAAAAACAAACGGACAAATTGAATTTGTCCGGACAAATTGCCCGCAGCCTCACAAGATTCTTATTTTCAAGAACTTACAAGCCACCGGACAAAAGAGCCGGACAAATTCAATTTGTCCGTGTTTTAAAAATCGAGGCTATTCCAGCGTCAGCCACCCATCTTCCGTCCAGTTGACTTTCTTCTGAACCAGGATGCTGGCGCCATTCTTTGGCACGCTGTAACCATGATAGAAGAAGAAATCGCCATCAGGGAAAGAGTAGGCAGAGCAATGACCCATCGCCTCATATTCTTTCTTATCGCCTTCCAGAATCAGCGTACCACCGCCATTGCGCATGTCCCTACCCTCCTTATCCAGATAAGGACCAGCCACCTTCTTGCTCCTGCCCACGGCAACACGATAGTTGCTCTTGATGCCACGGCAGCAGTAATCCCAGCTCACGAAGAGATAGTAATAACCACCATGTTTCATGATGAAAGGAGCCTCGATGGCATTGGTACCGGCAAACTTAGAAGTAGGATTCGGTTCTGCTGATGCATCGCCCACGACATGACGACGGGCGATGGTCTGAGGCTTGGCGCCCTTCTTGACATGCATCGTCTTCTTATCCAGCTTGATCATCTGGATACCATCCCAGAAAGAACCCCAGGTAAGCCAAGGGTTCCCCTTCTCATCAACAATGAAATTCGGGTCGATGGCATTCCAGTTGTCTCTATCGCCCTTGGAGGCGACGAGGCAGCCCTCATCCTTCCATCCATCCTTATCAGATAAGGAAGTATTGCTCAGCAAGCCGATGGCAGAAGTATTCTTGCCAAAGGTGGAACAGGAATAAGCCAGATACCACTTGTTCTTGAAGCGGATAACATCCGGAGCCCAGATATGCGTGGTAAAACCCGGCACACTATCATGCGTCCATGCCGGAATCTCGCTGTTCTTGAGCACGCCCTGAGGAACGATGGTCCAATGCTTGCGGTCGGTGGAAGTCATCTGCGTGATGCCATGACCTGTGCAGTAGAGATAGTACTTGCCATTCTCATACGCCATCACGGGGTCGTGGACAAAAGGAGTATCTACAACCAAAGGCTGTTGTGCACGAGACTCAGCTGGCGCTAGCATCATGGCTATCGCCACAATGCCAAAATATTTCATTGCAGTTTGTTTCATCTGTATATCTTCTCTATTTTTTTAACAAAAAAGGGGAGTCATAGCTTCACTGCTTAACTCCCCCAAAGATTCTACTTAGATTCTTTTATACCTTAAAAACTAACTAACATTTATTTTTTCTTGCCCCAGAAGCTCTTGCTACCACTGACGCCAGAGTATACGATAGTCAACTTGCGAGGACTAGCCTCCCAGTCAACCTCACGCTGTACCTTGAGCTTGGTAGTACCGATGGTGAGTGTATTAGAAGAAGTATCAAAGTTCCATACCTTCACATTAGGCCAAGCCGTACCACCCGTCATTGAGCCGTCGGCATTGAGTGTAAATTCGGTGCTGACGCGCTGTTTGCCATACTCATAAGCGAGGTCGATACCTTCCCAAGTGCCAGCCAGTTCGCTAGCCTTGATAGCCACTTGTGGCACAGCGCCATAACGCTCAGGCATGACAACAGGCCATCCGTTCTCATTCCACTTGATACTGCGCACGCCACCCATCATCAGGGCGTTGCTATAAGCATTTCCACCTACATTCTGTGGGAAACGCTGCTGGGATACATAATACCAGTTGCCCGCGCCATCGTCGAAGACGGCACAGTGGCTGATGCCTACCCAACCATATCCCTGGCTGAACTTATAAGGATGAGTCAAGACGGTAGGATTGTCACCTGCGCCATTGGCTGCATTAGTCACTCTGTTGTTCATCGTCTCGTAAGGACCGTCCACATTCTTGGAACGAAGCACACGGGTGTTGTAAGGAACATCCAAACCATCGTAAGCCAAGAAGAGATAATAATATCCATCATGGTATACAACCTCAGGAGCCTCAGCTCCCTGCCAACGACTACCGTTGGTACGAGTGAAGATAAGCTTTCCGTAAGGAGCAATCTCATCTGCTGTACCGTATGACTTAGGAAGTTCTTTCAAGGTCTTGCCTGTCTCTGGGTTCAACTGCACGGCAGCGATACCGCTGTGCCAAGAGCCATAGATAAGCCAGTGCTCGCCATTAGGTGTGATGATGAACGAAGGGTCGATGGCATTGAACTTGAAGTAGCCGTCCCAGTCGCTGTTCGATTTGCGAGTCCAGTTCTTACCCTTATCAGAAGAAGAGCAAATCACGAAACCCTTGTCTGTCCACTTGTTGCTGGCTGGGTCCGTAGTCTCTGCCATACCGATGAAGGCACGCTCCGTCCAAGAGCCATCATAGGTAATGCCACCTGTCTTGATGTAGTTGTCCACCACGATGGCATAGTACATACGATAAAGATTATCCTTCACTTTTCTTACGCAAGGAGCCCAATAGCCATATTTTGGGTTGGCGATAGGAGCCAAACCTTGCTCAGCACGAATCTCGTTCAACTTAGCCTTCACCCAAGCAGGAGCCACCTTCATCGTACCACCGAGATATTCCCAGTTTACGAGGTCTTTGCTTCGACGAGCATGGAAGTGTCCATGACCATCGTGGGCATTGCCATAGCTGGCATCAGTCTGATACATATAATAATAGCCGTCGGCTGCCTTCATCACCGATGGGTCGTGCACATTGGCAAGATTCCACTGGCTACGCTTACTCCAGTCGGCTATGGATACATAGTTATCAACATAGGTTGGGCACTTGTAGTTTGCTAAGTCGGCATCCGTTGGATCACTAGGTGTTGGAGTAGGCGTAGGAGTTGGTGTAGGCTTTGGATCGTCAATTGGGTCATCGCCTCCACTGCTACAGCCTACCGCCAAAGTACAAGCGAGCAATAGTACTAAAGTATGAAGTTTCTTCATTGTTTCCTTACGTTTAGTTAGTTTTTATATCCTTTATATTTTCTTTCTAATAAAGGCAGGTCTACGGAAGCCTGTTAGCATCAAGACCTACCTTTATTATTATAGTTTTGCCAAAGATTTCTCTTCGAGGATTATCTGCGGTGAGCACGAGTATAGTGCTTGCGAGCAGAAGATGTAGAATCGAACTTCAAGCAGCTGCTATCTACAGTAAAGTCAACATTGACATCATCAGCCTCTACAGGAATATCCAGATAATACTGTGTAGAAACCTGTCCTGTAGTACCAACCATCACTGCCAAAATATTAACCTTACCATTTTGATTGGCTACATAAACTTGTACTTTGGCACCATTCATACCAGCAAGCCAAGTTGCCCATTCACCCTGAGTTCCTGCATGAGAGATACTAGGAGCACCATCACCACCTACAGCGGCGCCCCATCCCCAGTTGTCAGAACGGAACACACCATACTCACTCAAATCAGCCTTGCGGAGGACTATTACATAATTGTTAAAATTAGCAGCTGCGCCATAATTAGTCAGAGAGAATGCACGAGCTTCACCAGAAGGGACATGAACATCTGCATCAAGGTGAGCACTCCAAAATGGACTAGTGCAATCCTCTGCACCCAAGACTGCAGGGCTAGGGGTTACGAATGTAGCAGCACTCTTCGTTACATTAACATCGAAAGTTGTCTTAACACCATTTTTTGCAGTTACCGTAATAGCTTGCTTACCAACCTTCATAGGTACGTTAGAAAAAGTTAACTTATCAAGAGCAATGTCACGAGTCTTGCCATCCAAATATGTAGCTTGTACTGCCAAGCCTTTTACATCTAAAGCCAAAGTTGCATTTTCTGGCAATGTTATACCAGAAGCTTCATAATATGTATAGTCAAGACGTTTAGGCGCACTTACTATATGGAGAGCTGTGATAGCTGGCACAACTTCGAATGTCTTCTGTGCAACGATAGGAGTAGAAGCATTCTCGCCCTTGAATGTCTTGTTATAGATGACGATGAGGTTCTTGGTGCCAGAAACATCCATATCGTTGATGGGAGAGAAATAAAGTTCCTTGGCAGGAATTACCTTGGTTATACCTTCCTCGAAGGTTACGGTAGCAGATACATTCTCCATTGCCTTCTCTAGGGGTGTATTCTCGTCTACTTCGGCAGGAACATTGTTCAACACCATAGAAACCGGAGCCTTATCCTGGGCAGATGTATAACCGCCGATAGGTTCTACGTTGCTCTGCATGAAATCGATGTAAGAGCCCTCAGGTACCAGGAAGCAACGGATGTTGGTATTGCTCTCGTCTGCATTCAGATTAGCAATCTTAGATGGCTGAATGTAGGTCTTGGTAACAGTACCATTGGTAATCTTCACCATGAAAGTATCTACACGGGAACGGTCAACCGTCAATGTTACCTTACCACCCAACTTATCTACACCCTTGTCTGTATCAGTTTCAAAGGTGAGATTACTCTGCACGCAGCTTCTGTCGATATGGTCACCCCACTCAGAGTTACCGCTTGGCTGGTTATCAAAACGGATAGCACCATACTCGGTATAACCTGTTCCGCCACGATCCACATCATTGGTGATGACGAGGGCAAAGTTCTTATAGGTGTTAGTCGCAGAAGGATTGATGTTCAGATTGAACACGGCATTCCACTTCTGGTTGTCTTGAACCAAATAATACTTTGAGAATGAAGTCCAAAAGCCTGAAGAGAAATCAGTATTACCTACAGTATAGACATCCTCATGCATACCTACGAGCACTTCCTCTGTAGATTGGTTAGCTTTTTCGATTGAATCAATCTTTTCAGAGAGCCAATCAGGAGAGTTGACGCTAAACATGTCACTTCCCTCACATCCTGTAATCGCTGTCAATGCCATGGCTGCCACGCAGAAGACGGCTGCTAATTTATTTAGACGTTTCATATTATATCCTATTATAAATATATAAATTGTTATTTTGGTTTTCCTATGGGGCTATCCTTAAGACCCCCCATAGGAATAGATATTATTAGTTGCCCAAGTTAACTACAGGATGAACAGTCCAACCTCTTCCGAAGAAATCAGATGAGTTATCCGTATTCGTATTAGCTGAGTTACCTGTCAGGTTAGGGTTATCATTCAACAAGCCCTGATAGATAGGCAGGAACTCATGACCTGGTACGTATGTATCGTAAGAGCTCTTCACCTCTGAATCAACACCTACCAAAGAGTAGCTTACCGACTCCTTTGCCTTGTATGGAGAACGACGGAAGGTTCCGTGCTCCTTCAACTGAGCCAAACGACCCTGATCATAGAAGAATCCCCAACGAATCAAATCGAAACCACGACCATACTCGCAACCGAACTCCTTTGGACGCTCTACATTGGCAATCTGCTCGAAGAGCTTATCCTTGGTATCGAAGTCTGAGAGACTCAAATCCTTCAGGTTGGCACGCTCACGAACCTGGTTAATCCAGTCGATAGCCTGCTGTGTAGGACCGTTCACCTCGTTCTCGCACTCTGCAGCACGAAGCAAAACGTCAGAGTAACGCATCATACGGAGGTTGATACCGCAATGAAGACCGGTTGTCACCTTATCATAAAGGTTGGTACGGAAATTGGTCCACTTAGCGATAGGAAGACCACCATAGTTGTTGTTGGTTATGATGGTATCAGAAGCTGTCATCTCGCTCTTGTAAGCTACGTTACCATTCTCAAAACCAACCCAGTCTGTCTCGTATGTACCGATGGTCCAGTAGAGACGTGGATCCAACTTACCAGCTGTGGTACGCTCCTGCTTGAAGAGGTTGTACAACCATGGAGAAGCTGAGAGGTCTGCCCATCCACCGAATCTACCTGGAGCGAAGTTAGACTCTACGGCATGACCCTGTGTAGCATTAGGACTGGTATTACCAGGAGTCCACTCATCATCTACACCCTGTGAACCGTAGTCGAGATACTGGATTTCGAAGAGGCTCTCGGCATTGTTCTCATAAGCAGAACCCTCACGGAAGTTGTCGCCATAGTTGGCCATCAGCTTGTAAGAGCCATACTTCTTGTTCATGATGTCCTTGAGTACAACGAGTGCATCGCTATACTTATGGCGCTGCATCAGAGTGCGGGCATAGTAGCCGGCAGCAGCACCGCAGGTAGCACGACCCTTTGCCCACTCGCCACCCTCATCACGTGATGGGAGGAGAGTCATTGCCTCTGAGAAGTCCTTCTCTACCTGATCGAGCACATCGTCGTAGGTACTGTTCTTGCCATAGAGACCATCCAGAGAAGAATAGTTGGCATAATCAGTTATCAGCGCAGGATTCTGGTAATATCCTGCCAATGTATAGTATGAATAACCGCGGAGGAAGAGAGCCTGTCCCTTGATTCGCTTCATGCTTTCGCTGAGCGAAGCATCATCGCCTGTGGTACGTGAAAGAATGAAGTTACATACATTAATAGTATAGTAAGCCTCACGCCAAGGCCACATGGAGATTTCATCCGTCACAGGGTCGTTCATGTCATCGAATGGCATGTACCATACCTGTGATGAGTTCCATACCTCATCGCCACGTGTCACATCGAGGGTATAACCCACACGTGCCGAAGAACCTTCCATACGAATATGGTTGTATGCTGCAATAACGCACTCCTCCAGATCATCAGCATTGAAACCGAAGGTACCGGTGGTCTGCTGGTTAGGATTGGTAACATCCAACTTGTCCTCGCAAGATGTGGTAGCCATAGCACCGAGGCCAAGGAAGAGAGCTAATGATAATTTATATAGTTTCATATCAAATGTTCTTTTAAATAATAATGAATCTTATTCTTGTCTATTCTCATTATTAGAATGTGAAATGGAGACCGCACATAAACGTTCTGGCACTTGGGAAAGAGCAGAAGTTATAACCTGGGGTAAAGGTACCGCCAGCGTAGTCTACATTATATCCATGATAGCCTGTGAAGGTGTAGAGGTTCTGTGCTGATACATAGAGACGTACACCACTTACATATCCACCAAACCACTTGTCTGGGAAGTTGTAGCCCAACTCTACGTTGGCTATCTTCCAGTAAGCAGCATTCTGAATCTTGCGAGAGCTGAAGAGGTCGTTCCAGCCTAATGTTGCATTGTTGGCTGCATAGGTGCGTGGAACACTAGAGAGGTAGGTAGAACCATCCTCTGACCAGCGGTTGGCATCCAGCATTCCTACTTCCTTGTTGCCATAGCCGTAGCAAGAGTTCAAACTGTTATAGATATCATCTGATACATGATAATTCAAAACTCCGTAGGTTGAGATGTTGAGGTCGAAACCCTTATACTCCATGTGAGTGCTCAAACCGAAGTTCACCTTTGGAAGACCACTGCCCAATACGGTCTGGTCGTAAGCATCGATTACGCCATCTGGTTCTCCGTTAGGACCTGAGATATCCTTGTAGAGACAATCACCAACATTGGCTCCCTGCTGGGTTGCATGTCCATCAAGTTCATCCTGTGTACGGGCGATTCCCTCGTAAACCCAACCATAGAACTTACCAATCTCCTGACCTACGTAAGTAGCGTATGCACCCGTAATGTATGAATTCTTACCGATACCCAGAGAAGTTACTTTATTCTTCAAGGTACTTACGTTGGCGCTGATATCATACTTGAGGGCATGATCGCGGTTGCGGTAGGTAGCGCTGAACTCGAAGCCACTGTTCTCCATAGAGGCAGCGTTCATGGTTACAGAGGTGTTGGATACACCGGTCTGTGCTGGCACAGGAACTGAGTAAAGCAGGTCTTCTGACTTGTTCTTATACCACTCGGCAGTGAACTCCAAACGGTTGTTGAACATTGCCAGGTCGATACCCACGTTGGTGGTCTTCTTCTTCTCCCAGGCGATATCGCTGTTCACGAAGGTAGAAACGGCAGAACCGGTTACAAGACTGTTGCCGAAGCTGTAAGTCATGTTGTTACGGTTCATGCTAGCCATATACTGGTACTCACCAATGTTCTCGTTACCGAGCTCACCATAGCTGGCACGAATCTTGAACATGTTAACGATGTCGCGGCTGATAGGGAAGAACTTCTCCTTATCGAAGCGCCAACCTAAAGATACAGATGGGAAGGTTGCCCAACGGATGTTCTTGCTCAAACGGGAGCTACCGTCACGACGTACTACTGCAGAAAGCAGATACTTCTCATCATAGTTGTAGTTCAAACGACCTACGTATGATGCCAGACTATGCTTATACTCGTATGACTCAGAGTAAGTATTCTTGGCATTCTGAAGCTGGAGGAAGTATGGCTCAGTGAAGTTGATACCCCAACCAGTCAGGAGGTTGGTATTTTCCTCCTCGTATGTCATACCGGCGAGCAGGTTGATGTTGTGCTTGCCAATCTTGCCATCGTATGTGATGGTATTCTCAACCAAGGCGTCGCTGTAGTTGCGTGAGCCCTTGGTAAGGCGCTCATTCTCCTTGGCAAGATATACACGGTTGCTCTGAATCCAGGAAGGAATCCAGGTCTTATCCTTTGCCTCTGTCTTGCTGTAAGAGAGGTTTACATTATAGTGAAGACCATGGTTCTTGCTCTTGATACCTACCATGCCCAACAAATCTACGTCGGCAGAAACGGTACCTACGAAGCGGTCAACCAAGGTGTTGCGCTGCAGGAGGTTATTAACCAGCAATGGGTTAGAAGCTGAAATATCACCATGTACGCCATCATAGTAAACACCATAACCGTAAGCATCGTAGCGATAACCGTTTGCAGCACCTACCTTGTCATCGAGAACCCATGTTGACTTATCGTAAGCCTTGATGGTTGGCTGCATCAGAAGTGTACCACGGAGCACGTTGGTTACATCACCATACAGACCCTGGACATACTCTGAGGCATTGGAAAGACCCATGTTGTCCTGGTTAGAGTGAGAGTAAACCATGCTGGTACGGAACTTCACGAACTTGGTGTCCATGGTATTGTTCACACGGGCTGTGTAACGCTCGTAGTTAGGACCTGCACCTTCCAAGGTACCCTTCTGGTTATAGTAGTCGAGAGATACATTATAAGTACTGTGAGAGCTACCACCGCTGAGGGCTACGTTGTGGTTCTGTCGGATACCGGTCTTGAATACCTCGTCAAACCAATCTGTGTTGGTTTCGTCCTGGAAATGATACATTCCATCCTCGCCCATCTTGTAACCGCCAGGCAGAGGAGTGTTGGAATTCTTGCAAGCCTGACCCAGATAGTTGCTATACTGGTCAGCGTTCATTACATCATATACATCGCCAGGAATCTGGTCAACACCAAAGTAACCGGAGTAGTTCACCTTCAGAGGCTGGTCTTTCTTACCATTCTTGGTAGTGATAATAACGACACCATTCGCAGCACGGGAACCATAGATGGCACCCGCAGAAGCATCCTTCAGAATCTGGATGGTCTCGATATCATTAGGAGAGAAGTCACGGATAGTGGTACCCATTGGCACACCATCGATGACATAAAGAGGAGCTGTGCTACCGAAAGAACCGATACCACGAATTCTCACACTTGGATCTGCACCAGGCTGACCGTCTGATGTAATCTGCACACCGGCAACCTTACCTTCAAGCATAGTAGAGATGTTAGAGTTTGATACCTTCTTCATCTCCTCAGCATTTACGATAGATACAGAACCGGTAAGGTCTGCCTTTTTCTGTGTACCATAACCCACTACTACAACCTGGTCAAGCACCTGATTGTCGGCAGAGAGTTGGATAGAATCGATAATGGCACGACCGCGCACTGCAATCTCACGCTCCTTGTAGCCAAGATAGCTCACGAAAAGAGTCGCATTAGCCTTTACTCGAATTTCGAAATTACCATCTAAGTCGGTAACTGCACCAGTCTTGGCATCTTTAGTCTTAACTGTTGCACCAATCAGAGGTTCACCCTGATCATCTACAACATGTCCCTTGACCGTGATCACCTGATCTTGTGCAACTGCAGCCATTGCGGGCATTGGGGTGACAAAAGAAGCACCACCAACAGCACCTAGGCATAGCATCATAGAGAATAATTGTTTCCTCATTGCTTATCAATTTTTAGGTTTATACTTTGTTTATTCAATTTTTACAGTTTGTTATTGCTTCGTCCGTTCTCTTTTTAGGTTGCGGATGAAATGATTAATGCTGGCCAAACTATACATCAACCATCATTTTTCAGTGGCAAAAGTACAATTAATCGGATTATATTGGGTGGACAATTGGGTTTTATAGGTGGACAAAACGCATAAACAGTGGATTTTTAAGGATATTACGTGCTTATCCACCAGTTGTGTACCCACACATACAAAACAAGGGGTTACTTGACTTATATCAAGCAACCCCTCGGTTTTATTTTGTTTACTTAACAAATTATCACATCCAGGAACATTATTTCTCCGAAGAATCCAAGGAGAACTATGCCATATCTGAACCCTGAGAATCCAACTGATCCTTATATGCAGTCGGCGAGATGCCAAACTGCTTGGTGAAGCAACGGGTGAAATACTTCGGATCGTTGAAGCCTACACGGTAGGCTATCTCCGTAATATTTCGGTTGGAAGTTTTATCAGCCATCATCTTGCGCGAGATGTCGAGACGGTAGTTGCGGATAAACTGGGCTGTTGGCAAGCCTGTCTCCTTGGAGAGATTCTTGCTCAGTACACTGCGGGATATACCCAAAGTATCTGCCAGTTCCTGTACACCAAACTCCGAATTATCGTAATTCTTCTCCATCACATCCATCACTTCTTCCATGAATGGACGCATAGTCTCCTCTACCATCTTCCTGTCAGCCTCAATGCTCTTTTTCTGACTGTCCTGATAACGCTTCTGGTTCTGCAGAATCATCTGGATGCGACTCTGCAGCTTTTCTGGTTCATCACTTTCCTTCATCGCTGCCTCGATAGGACGGTACAGAGCCTCAACTTCCTCTTCGCGCATCTTGTTGAGACGGCGCACATAAGCATATTGGAGCAAGGCAATGATACCTATCATAATAAGAGCAACAAACCACCAGCTCTTCCAGAAATAAGGAGTAATCTGAACTTCTACAGAGATCACCTGCTCCTTGTCGGAATTGATAGATGGGATATATTTCACCTCAAACTTATAGTCTCCAGCTGGCAGAGTGGAATAACGCACACTATGCTGACCAGCCTTGAGCTGAACCCATTCATTCTCGTATCCCTTCATGCGATAAAGGTACACGCCCTGTGTCTCGCATCCATAATTGAGCGCTGAGAAAAAGAGGGTGAACGACTTATCACTCTCATGGATACGCAACTTTCTGGCAATAGAAATGTCTTCTTCCAGATAATCGCTGCCGGCAAAGACAGGCTGGTTATCTACCAGAAGTTCGGTAAAGCACAACTTACCCGTCTGATGCACAGAACGGTTTATGCCCTTTACAGCCATCATACCCGCATCGGTGCCCAGGAATATCTCGCCCTTGGCATTGCGGATGGCACCATTGAAATAGAACTGCGAACTGATCAGACCGTCTTCACGGGAGAAACTGCAGAATGCCTCGGTCTTCGGATTGAAGATAGAGAGTCCGTTATCGGTAGCTATCCACAACATACCCTGGTTATCCTCTACAATACCCTTCACGGTATTGTTGGCTAATCCATTATTCGTGGTATACGACTTCACTTGAGTCTTTCCGTTTTTATCGCTGGTATAGCAATACAGACCGTAGCCGTTACTGCCCATCCATATCTTTCCATCCTTAGCCTGGCAGAAAGACAATATCTTATCGAAGACTCCACTCTTCGGATTGTCGAGTTTATACTGATGATACGTCACAGCGAAATAGCCCTTGCCATGAGGACGTGACTTGAGGTCGACCTCTACCATTCCCTGCACACACCCCATCAGGAGTTTGCCCTTTCGGGTTATCAGAGAACCAATGCAGCCGCGCACATTCTGGCATCCCCTGAAAGGTTCGATGAGTTGATGGCGCTTCATATCATAGAAGAAGAGACCGTCATTGGTTCCTAACCACATACCATCATTGATAGGATCGTAAGCCAAAGCACCGGCAAAGTTAAGTAAATGCTGATGCTTAGCATCTATCACCAGAGGAATAATCTTGCCCGGCTGATTGAGATTCATCACAGCAAAGCCCCTTCCCCAGGTACCAATCCAGAGCTGATTGCGGTTATCGGCTGCAAGAACCGAGACGGTATTATGCGGCAAACCGGAATTTGCCACCGTATAATGAACAAAGTTCATGCTGCCTGGAGTCAAGGCATTGAGACCTCCCTCTACTGTTCCTACCCACAGGGTTCCGTCGGCTGCCGCATACATAGCATTGACAGCATTAGGAGAGATACTGCCCGGGTTGGCGGGGTCGTGACGGTAGAATTCCAAATTCAGCTGACGTGGAGCCAACTTGATAACACCACTCGTCTCAGAGCCTACCCATATCTGTCCGTTCTTAGAGAAAAGACTGTTGATAAAGTTGCTGCTCAGCGGATTCACAGCCGTAGCAGTGTTCCAATGTTCTATCTCTCCGGTCTTATCATTGAAGATATCTACGCCACAGAGCGTTCCTACCAGAAGTTTGTCATCTGGAGAAACGGCAAGGCTCGTCACTACTTCGTGCTGGAGCGAATGGTCGGTAGCAGAGCAATGGAATTCCTGCTTTGCACTATTAAACAATCCGCGATTCGTACCCATCCATATCTTACCATGATAATAAATAAGCGCCCCCCCATACCGACCTTCGAGCGGAGGGAACAGGGATGAGATGTTCTTTGCCACGAGCTGATTGTTCTTCACTGAGAACTCGCTCACCACTCCATTATTGCATAATACAACCGTTCCTCTGCGATAGACATCACAGATTCCGAGGTCGGGAGCATTATAAGGATAGGATGTGGACAAGACGCTGCTCACCTCGCCCTTTTCGTTAAAACCGAAACGGGTAAGCTGGTTGAAAGAAAGCATCCATATATTGCCCTTTGCATCACAATATATTCGGGTGCAAAGGTTCTTGAATACTTTGTTGAGTTGTGCCTCTACCTGGCTGTTCTCACAAGGTGGAACAACAGGCTGCATCGTTTTGAGGTCGAGCACCTGCGGACCTTCTTCGAAAGCTATCCAAAGACGCTTGAACGGATCTTCGCAGACATTACGGCAACTGTTGCTTCGCAGACTGATTCCTACAGCCCCCAAACCGAAGTTCATGAAATTGAAACCATCGTAGCGTACCAGACCACCACCATGCGTACTGATCCATACGAAGCCGTAAGAGTCCTGAAAGATATCATCAGCAAAATTATTCGGCATACCTGCAGCCATATTGAGATAGCTTACATTATAGCGACTAGGCAGTCCACCTAGCGCCCAACTGCTCAAGGTTATGAAGAATGCTGCTATGATGGAAAAAATGTATCTAATCATTTATCTATATAGGTTATGCTTGCAAAAGTACGAAGAAAAAACGAAACGAAAGAATTTTTATCAAGAAAAAAACGTTCCTAGAAGTGTAAAATTACAACTCTAGGAACGTTCATATAGAATATACTTGCGTTGGCCATCGCAACTACGTGCATCAGGCATCGCAGCTACTTGCGTTTTAGAACTCAAGAATCATGCTCTGGCGAGGACGGAGCTTCACGTTCTTGTTGATAAGAACGGTGCGACCATTTGTAACATCCGTAGCCTTGTCATGAGAACCGATAATCTCTGCATAACGGGAAACATTCAGCTCGTTTGCCTCGTTCTTGCCGTTGATAACCGTCATCACATTCTTACCCTTATACTGGCGGGCAATTACGTAAACACCCTTCTGAGGACAGAACTGAGTCTGCTTGCCCTTGGTAATCACTTCATTGCCCTGACGCCAGTGCAACAGGTTGCTGAGCCAGTTGAACATCTGGTTCTCTGCCTGAGTTCTGCCCTCTGCCGTAAAGGCATTGTGCTTGTCACCAGCCCAACCGCCAGGGAAGTCCTTGCGTACATTGCCATCGGTCACACTCTTGGTACCGTTCATCAGCACCTCTGTACCATAATAGAGCTGAGGAGTGCGGTTGATGGTAAGAAGCAATGACAGCGCCTGCTTCAAAGCCAGGGTATCCTTGCCTTCACCCAGGAAGCGATCGGTATCATGATTCTCGATGAATGCCATTACGCTCTTTGGATTAGGATAGAGATAGTCGTAGCAGAACACATTGTAGAGACGGTTCATGCCGTTCCACCAGTCATCGGTCTCCTCTTTCTTTGCACTGTTGATGCGGTCGAAGAAAGCGAAATCCATAACGGTTGGCAGATAGCTGTTCTTCTCAGAAAGTTTGCTGTCCTTCTGCCATGCTGCAGTATAGGCTGGCTCGGTTACCCAAGTCTCGCCTACGGTATTGAAGTGAGGATACTCTTCGCCCAGCACCTTCATCCAGTGTGCCATTGCATCGCGGTCGGCATAAGGATAGGTATCCATACGGATGCCGTCGATACCTGCACTCTCTATCCACCACTCGCTGTTCTGAATCAGATACTTGATAACGTGTGGGTTACGCTGGTTGAGGTCAGGCATGGTTGGAACAAACCAGCCATCTACGGTTTCTGTGAGATCAACCTTGCTGGCGTATGGATCGAGTACAGGAGTCAGCTTATAACTGGTCTGCAGATACTTATCGTTCACCTTAGCAGCGCCATCCACCGTACCGATGTTCTTCTGATGCTCGGCAGTCTGATTTTCAGGAGCCAGCCATTCCGGTGTATTGAACCAGTCCTTTGATGGCATATCGGCAACCCAAGGATGTTCGAAACCGCAATGGTTGAAAATCATATCCATCACAATCTTCAAACCTTTCTTGTGAGCCTCATCTATCAGCTGCTTATAATCGGCATTGGTTCCGAAACGTGGGTCTACACGATAATAATTGGTGGTAGCATATCCATGATAACTGCTGTTCTTGCCGTTACTTGGACTGTCGTTCTCCAAAACCGGGGTAAACCACAGAGCGGTTACACCCAACTGGTTAAAATAATCCAAGTGCTGGCGGATTCCCTCCAGGTCGCCACCATGGCGCAAACTAGGCTCTGCACGGTTGCAGGTCTTATCACGCATCGCCTTAAAGGCATCATTCTTCAGATTGCCGTTGGCGAAACGGTCTGGCATCAGCATATAGAGCACATCTTCATTAGAGAAACCGATGCGCTTATCGCCCGCCATCTCACGGTTCTTCAACACATACTTTACCTTCTTCGACTGTTTGCCCTGCTTGAAGTTGAGGGTCATCTCACCAGCCTTTGCCCCATCGAGGTTAAGATAAACCAGGAGATAATTAGGGGAATCAAGGCGGGCGATGCTGTCTACCTTCACACCCGGATAGTCTACCGTAACATCGGCATTCTTGATATCCTTGCCATACACCATCAGCTGGAGTGAAGCATCTTTCATGCCCACATACCAGTCGGTAGGTTCAATGCGGTTCACGTTAACCGCTGCATTCATACTTATTGCGCTACTCATAAGCAATAAAGAAGCTATTATCTTTTTCATATTACACCTTATTAATTAAATATATAAACTATTTCTGATAAAGTATCAGGGCTGACTGAGGGGCAACCTCAACTTCCTTTCCCGAAACAAAGCCTAAACCTTCCTCGTTAATCACACCATTGCAGCAAGCCACGGTATAATTACCCTCAGGAATCTGCATCTTCTTTGCCTCCTTATTGAAGTTATAGATCACGATGATGTTCTTCCACGCATCAATGCCCTCCAGATTCTTGAGCTGGAAACCTACGAGACAAGTTTCCTGAGCAGGCAGGAACTCCAGATGCTGACGTACCTTATCGCCTGTTGAAAGACGGAATGCCGGATGATTCTTGCGGAGCTGGATCAGACTCTTGTAATAAGCAAACGCCTGCGGATACTTCTGCAGATTGGTCCAGGTAAACTGGTTGATGCTGTCAGGAGAATTATAGCTATTGTGTACTCCCTTCTTGTCGCGGAGCATCTCTTCGCCGGCAAGGATGAAAGGAACACCCTGTGAAGTGAAGACGCAGGTCTGCGCAAGCTGGTCGATGCGGAGCAACTCGGCAGTACGTATTGCTTCAGGGATATTCTTGTCGGTAAGAGATGCGATGCTTGCCTTCAGACGGTCTACCAGACACATATCGTCATGGCAGCTTACATAACTGATCTGCTCGGTAGGATTGTTGGTCCAAGGCTTCTTGTCATAGTTCACCTTTGTCATATCCACCTGCGGATGGGCGATGCCACCCACAATACCGAACTTCAGACTCTCCTCCTGACCTGTAAGACCAGCCAGGAGCGCTCCCTGATGGTCATCAGAGAAAGGACCACGGAGCGCATCGCGCATATCATCGCTGAAAGCACCGATGCCCTTGAGCTGCTGGGTATTCGCCTTCACCGCCAGTTTCTCGGTAGGATAAGCACAGCTGCCTGCACTCCATCCCTCACCATAAATATAGATGCTGGGATCGATGCGGTTTACCATCTCACGGATAGCCTGCATGGTTTCGATGTCATGAACACCCATCAGGTCGAAACGGAAACCATCGATATGATATTCGTCTATCCAGTATTTCACGCTCTCCAGCATAAACTGGCGCATGAGAGGCTTCTCTGAAGCAGTCTCGTTGCCACAGCCTGAACCATCAGAATACTTACCATCCTTGGTTTTGCGATAATAATAATCAGGATAGGTACGCTGGAAATTGCTGCCATTGATATCGAAAGTATGGTTATATACGGCATCGAAAATCACTCGGATGCCTGCCTTATGCAGCGCCATCACCATCTCCTTGAACTCCTTGATGCGGGTTGCTGGAGAATAAGGGTCGGTAGCGTAACTGCCTTCCGGCACATTATAGTTTTTCGGATCATAACCCCAGTTGAACTGCGGTTTGTCGAGTCGGGTCTCATCTATAGAAGCGAAATCGAATACAGGCTGGAAGTGGATGGCGTTGATGCCCAGATTCTTGAGATATTCGATGGCCTTTGGCTCGGTGAGAGCGAGATATTTGCCCTTATATTTCAAGCCGGATGTAGGAGAAATGGAGAAATCACGCACGTGAAGCTCGTAGACAACGAGATCGGCTGGCGATTTCAGGGCAGGACGCACGTCCTGATCCCATCCAGATGGATCGGTATCATACAAATCTACGATGGCGCCACGGTTTCCGTTCACACCTACTGCTTTGGCAAATGTACCTGGTGTTTCACCCTTGCCTATATCAAAGGTATAGAATTTTCCCTTGAGGTCGCCCTTTACGGTAGCCTCCCAGCATTCATCACCCAACTTCTTCATTTTCAGCGTTTTATAAGCCTTTCCTCCCTGACCTTGCTTATAAAGTCGGAGGGTTACAGAAGACTTTTGGGCTGTTGGAGCATTCAGGATAAACATGGTTTTCTCCTTGGAATACATCATCTCATTGAATGTCTGCTGGGCATTCAATGAAGTTGGTAAAACGGTTGCTGTCAATGCTGCAATTATTAGTTTTTGGATATTCATATTGTTAAGTTATTGGTATACAGGATATTAAAGCGAACTGAGCGAAGAAAACTGTGACAGATTATCTACGCTCATTTTTAGCGTATTTCCGACCAACCGGACAGTTGGACGGAAATACGGAAATTATAAGCTTATTTAGCGAGCAAAGAGATGGCGAAACCACCACCACGTGCTTCGTTAATCTTCAAAACATCCCCCTTCTTCACAGTCTTGTGGATGATCTGATAAGATTTAGGGTTCTTCTCGTAGTCAGCAGTCTTGCCGTCCTGATAGATAGCGCAAGCATACTTCTTGCCCTTATCCAGGAAGTCGAGCTTTACTACGGCTGTGCGGGCTGCATCAGTCTTACCGCCTACAAACCAGTTGTCGGTTCCCTTTGCCTTGCGGGCTACGGTGATATACTTGGCTGGCTCTGCCTCCAGATACTTGGAGTCGTCCCAGTCGCAAGCTACGTCGCGGATGAACTGGAAGGCATCATCATACTTCTCATAATGCTCTGGAAGATCGGCAGCCATCTGCAAAGGACTGTACATTACGAGATAGAGAGAAAGCTGACCACAGAGAGTGGTATGAACATAACTCTTATTGTTGCTCCACTCAGAAAGCTTGGTCTCAAAGATACCAGGAGTATAATCCATCGGACCACCCTGCAGACGGGTGAATGGCAACATTACGGTATGATAAGACTTGTTACCACCAAATGCCTCATACTCTGTACCACGTGCACTCTCGTTGCCAACCAGGTTAGGCCAGGTGCGGCAGATACCTGTAGGACGAGTTGCCTCGTGGGCATTTACCATGATATGATGCTTGGCAGCGGTCTCGATGACACGCTGGTAGTGATTGTTCATCAACTGGCTGTAGTGATACTCACCTCTTGGGATGATATCTCCCACATAACCGGTCTTCACGGCATCATAACCATATTTGTTCATCAGGTTGAAGGCATCTTCCATGTGGCGCTCGTAGTTGAGAGCTGCAGAAGATGTCTCGTGGTGCATCATCAGCTTCACGCCCTTAGAGTGAGCATAGTCGTTGAGCATCTTGATATCGAAGTCTGGATATGGAGTCACGAAGTCGAAGACATCGAGCTTCTGGTGACCGAACCAGTCTTCCCAACCTTCGTTCCAGCCTTCTACCAATACTTCCTGCAAACCGTTCTTGGCTGCAAAGTCGATGTAGCGCTTCACTTCCTCGTTGGTTGCACCATGAGTACCGTTAGGCTTGCACTTGCTGTAATCAGTAACACCGAGACGCACAGATGGCAGATCGTTGGTATAGCTCCAGGTCTTGGTACCCACAATCATGTTCCACCATACACCGCAGTACTTGGTAGGATGAATCCAGGATGTATCCTTAATCTTGCAAGGCTCGTTAAGGTTCAATGTCAACTTGCATGAAAGCATATCACGGGCATCATCACTTACCATCACGGTACGCCAAGGGGTATTGAATGGTGTCTGTATGAATCCCTTTCTGCCCACGGCATCAGGAGTGAGCCAAGACTCGAAGGTCAATGTTTTCTCGTCCAGATTGAGGTGCATGGTAGGATAATCCAGGCAGGCAGCCTCATGGATGTTGATGTAGAGTCCGTCCTTGGTCTTCATCTGGAGAGAGGTCTGAACACCGGTATCAGAGAAGACGGTGGTAGATGAATTACTCTTGTAAGCTTCACGGTTTTTCGCAATAATTGGGCGAATGCCTGTCAATGGAGTAATGTTGTAATCATACTCCTGTGTATCATAATCACCAGGTATCCAGTAAGCGGTATGATCGCCTGCCATGGCAAACTGGGTATGCTCCTCCTGGATGACGAAATAATTCAGACTCTCCTGCTGCGGGAACTCATAGCGCAAGCCCATACCATAATCATATACACGGAAACGGATGGTGATGTTACGCTTAGAAGCAGCCTGGTTCAGGTTTACCTCCATCTCGTTGTAATGGTTGCGGATGGTAGCGGTCTCGCCCCATACCGGCTTCCAGGTTTCATCGAAAGTCGATGTCTTGCTGCCGGTTTCAGTAAAACCATCCATCAGGCTGGTTTCCTCCATGCCCTTAGAGGCATGTTTATCCTTAGCCAGTTCCAATCCTAAGTGGGATGGCTTACATACAGTCTTTCCCTTATAGCTCATCTCATAGGTAGGCTGTCCCTTTTCGGTCAAAGAGAATGTTACCGAGACGTTGCCGTTAGGCGACTTTACGGTCTGGGCTGCTGCCAACATAGGAAGCAAGAGGCCCATCACTAATACATTCAGTTTTTTCATACTGTTCAGTTGTTGTTTATTCTTTCTTTTGAATCTTCGTTAGTTTATCTCAATCATTATCTGTTTATTCTTAAGATAGTGCAAAGATACAAAAAACAAAAATACCCTCCACGTTTTGGGAGGGTATTTTTCTGCAAATGAGTGTGCAAACGTTTGCACTATATATAATCATGTTAGTTAGACTCTTCCAGACTGCGAAATCATTTCGGTGATATTCTGCACGAAACGCTTGTCAGCAGCCAGATCCTCTATGTTGAGGTGCATGCGATAACGCCAGTAATGCTTAGGGTTAGCCGGGATATTGATACGCTCGGCATCAGCATCAGGCAGACGAAGAGCCTCATCGGTAGCCAACCAGTCCTGGATGCTCAATATGCAGAGCATGGATGGAGAGGTAAGATGGCGGCTGATGATGTCGCTAGCCAACCAGCCTGGGAGTGGATGAGGTGCTGATCCCTGACGGTAGAGCATCGTATTGTAATACTCCTGGGTACGCTGGATATTCTCATCCCACCACATGCGCAGAGTAGGCATATCGTGGCTCGAAATGGTACATACCGAGCGGTATGGGTTACGGCTCAGATGTCCGAACTTAACCGATGGATCCTTTGGCATGCTCTGGAGTTCCAGACTCAATATCTTCAACTCGTCCATTACCCAAGGCACACAGTCTGGCACCATACCGAGGTCTTCGGCACAAACCAGCATGCGGGTAGCCTGAACCAGCTTAGGCAACTTTTTCATCGCCTCCTGATACCAGAACTGGTTGTTGCGGCGATAGAAATAGTCGTTGTAAAGGCGGTTGAATGCAGCCTTGTCATTATCATAGAGCGACTCGTAGATAAAGTCGAGCTGGGCTGAGATACGTGGATGGAAGACGCCAGGGTTGGTATGATCGCGTACGAAGAGTACATCGCTGATCAGGGCATACAAGCCATCACGCAGCCAGAGTTCCTTCTCATTTGTTACGTCAGCAAAGAGAGCCTCTACCTTGCGCTGGGTATCTACCTCAGGCTTCATCTGATAACGCTCGTCATCCAGACGGTCGAGATACTTCTCCTTTACCTCGCCGGCACGCTCATGGAACACACGATCCAATACCCAATCGGTAATGAACGGACGGGTAAAACGGTCTTCCTGGAAGTGCAAACCATAGCTTTCAATCTCTTCACGGCTCATGGCAAGCGCCGGTGCAAACTGTCCGAGCAATCCATGTACGCTATGTACCGGAATCTCCCAGATACGGAAGAAGCCCAATACGTGGTCGATGCGGTAAGCATCAAAATATCTTGCCATGTTCTTGAAACGGCGGTTCCACCACTGGCAGCCATCCTTCAGCATCTCAAACCAGTTATAGGTAGGGAATCCCCAGTTCTGACCATTGGCAGAGAAGTCATCTGGTGGAGCACCCGCCTGACCATTGAGGTTGAAGTATTTAGGTTCCGTCCATACATCGCAACCATTGCGGTTTACGCCGATTGGAATATCACCCTTCAAAATAACGCCCTTAGCCTTGGCATGCTCGTGAGCCTCCTGCATCTGGCGGTCCAGTACGAACTGTACGAAATAGAAGAACGCCACGTTCTTGTAAGCAGCAGTCTTAGGGTCGGCAAGCGCCTTGCGCTCAGCCTCATCCCATACCTGATGATCTGGCCACTGGTTGAAATCAGCCGTACCATTCTTATCACGCAGGTATGAATATTGTGCGTAAGGAACTAGCCACAGTTCAGTATCCTGGAAGAAAGCCTTGTATTCGGCTGTCTTCATCATCTTTTCACCTTCCTGATTGAAGATTTGGCGCAAGTAATTTATCTTGAAATCATTTACTTTCTCGTAATCTATCTTATCCAGTGCGTTCAACTCAGCACGTGTCTTCTCAGCCTCAGCACGAGCCTTGGCATCCTTCAGCTCAGGGAGAGCATGGAGGTCGGCATACTGCGGATGAATAGCGAAGACGCTGATGCAGCTGTATGGATAACTGTCGGTCCATGTATGGGTGATGGTGGTATCATTGATAGGAAGGAGCTGGAGCACCTTCTGACCGGTAGAAGCCACAAAATCAATCATGGTCTTCAGGTCACCGAAGTCACCAATACCGGCACTCTTACGGGTACGCAATGAGAATACAGGCACCTGCGTTCCGGCAAGTTTGCGGTTATACAGAGCGAAGAAAGCCTGGTCGAGTTCATAAGATACCAACTCACCTGCCTTCATCTCCGGCAAATCCACGGTTCTGTTCATGCTGGTTTCCCAGAGAAGATCATTCTTTGCATTTCTGAAAGCAACGAACTTAAACTCCAGATGGCTGCCCTCAAGATGAGTCGCATCAATATCAGCCACCCATTCATTATAAGTATGCTGAGTCATCGGAAGAATCTTCTGCACATCCCAGGCACCCAATGCTTTATCTGCACCCAATACACCCAGACGCTCACCATCACGAAGCTGAGGAGCACGGACTATCAGACGCACAATCTTGCTGCCCATTTCCAGCTTCATCTCCTGTGGAGCCTGATGATTGATGCAATCGGTAAAGGCACTGCTGTAGAGGTAAGCATCCTCCGGCATAACCTTCCAGTGGTCGTAAAGGGTATAAACCGCAGCCTTCTTGGCATTTACATCGAGCTGATGCTTAATCATAAGCCATTCGGTCTTGACTGCTCTTCCTTCACGTTCTACACTATAATAATAGGTATACGATTTTTCTGGTGATTCAACACACCAGTCGCATACCCATCTTTCACCATCTGTTGTCTCGAGAGGAAGTTTCAGTTCACCTTCCTCCGTCTGAATGTTTACGACGATCTGTTCGCCGAACATTGCTTTATATTCAATATTAAACTGTACTGTCATAAGACTCTTAAAGGCTCTTGAAAATGTTATAATTTATTTTTGATGCTACAAAGGTAAGAAAAACGAGCGAAAAACGTATCTGAAATTTGCATATTTTTTCTCACAAATCGTGCAAACGTTTGCACTGCCCCTACTCTGTAGAAACAATAATTAATCGTTCATCTCATTTTATTCTGATTTCTTATCCTTGATGATACTCACAGACAGTGCACCCGCAATCAGCAGGATACCTGCCACAATCATCATATCGCTCTGATGAGAACCCACCAGACTCAAGACAATTCCACCGCAGATAGCAGCCACAATCTGAGGGATACAGATGGTTCCGTTAAACAGACCGAGATAAGCACCCATGTGACCATATCCCTGCAAAGCATTGGTAACAAAGGTGAAAGGCATCGCCAGCATGGCTGCCCAACCGGCACCAATCATCAGGAACGGAACAAACTGCAGATACCGGTCATGCAGGAAAGGTATCAGGGCAAAACCCACACCGCCGATAACCAGACTGACAGCGTATGCCACCTTCGTATTCTTAAACTGAGGGAGAATCACAGCCCAGACTACACTACCTACAGCCTGTACGGCAAAGAGAATGCCCACCCAGTTGCCTGCCTCCTGGAATGCTTCAGAAGCAGGATCGGTCGTATTCCATACGGTTTCAGCGATGGCTCCCGTAGAATAATTCCAGAGATAAAGGAAACCAGCCCAGCAGAAGAACTGAACCAGTCCCACCTTCCAGAAGGTAGATGGCGCCTTGCGGAGCAAAGTAATCCAATCGGCCTTGTCTTCAGAAGCCTCAGCATTAGAATTCTTCACTCTTCCCTCTTCCCTCTTCGCTTCATTATACTCCGCATACTGCTGTGGATTCCACTCCTTCACCTTCATCGTGGTGTAGATAACACAGAGAATCAGGATAGCCGCACCGATATAGAACGACCAGATGACAGAATCAGGAACCACACCCTTCTCAGCATAATTCTTGATACCGAGGAAGGTAAAGAGGAATGGGAAGATATATCCGGCTACAGAACCGGCATTGCAGAGGAAACTCTGGATAGAGTAAGCCTTTGCCTTCTGTTTTTCATTTACCATATCGCCTACCAACATCTTGAACGGCTGCATCGCCATGTTGATGCTCGTATCGAGGAACATCAGCGCTATCAGTCCGAAGAGCATCGCACCGCTCACGGTCAGTCCGAGCGAACCGGCATTCGGGAGCAGGCACATTACCAGGACGGCAATCGTAGCACCCACAAAGAGATAAGGGATGCGTCGACCGAAGTGGCACCACGTCTTATCACTCAACGTGCCCACGATAGGCTGAACCAGGATTCCCATCAGAGGAGGGAGAATCCAGAAATAACTCAAGTTGTGTGGGTCAGCACCCAACGTTGCAAAGATTCGGGAGATGTTGGCGCTCTGTAGGGCGTAGGCAATCTGTACTCCGAAAAATCCGAAGCTCAAGTTCCAGAGCTTCCAGAAACTTAAATCAGGTTTTTGTTTCATCGTTATATTGTTTTTATATTTTTATCTTGTTGTTCCTCTCACCACAAGTCGTGTTCTCACCACTCGCTTCTCCACCTCATCTCTAGGGATGGAGCCTTCCACCTGACCAATCAGGATATTGGCAGCTTCCTCGCCTACGGCTACACCTCGCTGCTCAACCGTAGTAAGCATCGGGTCGCACGCCTTGGCACGGTCACCATTGGTGAATCCGCAGATGCTGATTTCTTCAGGCACCTTGAATCCCATGCGCTTGGCGGTATAGAGGATACCGATTGCCGTATCATCATTGATGGCAAAGAAAGCATCCGGACGATCTTCCTCTATCAGAATATCCGGCGTTATTGCTTCGGCATTGGCACGGTCATCGCAGATCTTCACCCAGTCAGGGTTCTCCGTCAAGCCATGCTTTACCAGCGCATCATGATAACCGTTATATCGGTTCTTGGAGATTTCCAGATTCATCGGCGAGCCGTAGAAGGCAATCTTCTTACAGCCCGTATCAATCATGTGGGTAACGGCAGTAAAGGCACCCATATAGTCATCTACCACCACTCGCGAGCAGTTCACGCCCGTACATATTCTATCATAGAAGATGAGCGGCACCCCATTCTGCAGCAGTTTTTCGAAATGGTCATACTGCTTGGTATCCTTCGCCTGTGAAACGATGATGCCACAAACCTTGTTCTGATAGAAGTCTTCACAGATGGCCACCTCCTTATCGTAACGCTCGTTACTCTGCGCCACCATCACACGGTAACCTCTGGCTCTAGCCTCTTCCTCTATACCCGAAAGCACCGACATGAAGTAATAGTGTACCACCTGAGGCAAAATAACTCCAATCACCTTCATCGGCTTCACCTTATTATGTCTTAAAGCTTCACCCAGGAAATTAGGAAAGAAGTTATGTTCACGTGCGTATTTCTGAATACGCTCCTTTTGGGCAGTACTGATACGAGAACTGTCCTTCAATGCCCGGCTCACTGTGGCAACACTTACGCCCAGATCGCGAGCAATATCTTTCATTGTTATTGTTTCTTTATCGCCCATTGCTATTAGTTGTGCTGCAAAATTACGAAATATCCTCAATATCAGTTCAAAGTTCTTGACTTAAATCAAGTAATTTCTATGCAAACGTTTGCACAAAATAAATAACGGAATTAACACAAAAATAGTACAACATTAGAGAAAAGAACTTAATTTTGCACACAGAAACGACAAGTTTATGGGCAAGCGCCCCATTCCTATCTTAATATAATATAAGTAAGATGCCAGAAAGACCCCGAAAATAGCCAGAACGGCATTTTGAGTAGGAACGACAATAACTTAAGCCAAGAAGAAAAGAAGAAAAAGTAGATAAATAAATATAATTCATTAACTTAAAAATCAAGCAAATGATGAAGCAGGTAAAAATTAAATTGCCTCTCAGAGCGTTGACCCTAGCAAGCGGTCTGCTTCTGACGGTGAGTTCCTTTGCGCAGACAAATGCAGTTAAGGGACATGTGAAGGATGCTTCTGGTGAGCCTATCATGGGTGCTACCATTACAGTTAACGGTAAGGCAGTGGGCATTACCGACATGGATGGTAACTTCTCAGTTGATGCAGCGCCAGGTGCCAAGATTACATTCACCTATCTGGGTATGACACCGCAGACAGTGAAGGCATCTAGTAACATGAACATTACCTTGGAAGATGACTCAAAGGCTTTGAATGAAGTCGTTGTCATCGGTTATGGTGTGGCTAAGAAGTCAGACCTGACCGGTTCTGTAACAGCTATCAAACCTGATTCTAAGAATAAGGGTGTGGTTGTTAATGCACAGGATATGCTTACAGGTAAGGTTGCCGGTGTAAACATTACCAGCAACGACGGTACTCCTGGTGGTGGTGCCAAGATTCGTGTTCGTGGCGGTTCTTCTTTGAACGCATCTAACGACCCATTGATCGTTATCGATGGTCTGGCAATGGACAACGATGGTGTTAAGGGTCTTTCTAATCTCCTTTCTGTAGTTAACCCACAGGATATTGAGTCTTTCAGTGTCTTGAAGGATGCTTCTGCAACTGCTATTTATGGTTCCCGCGGTTCTAATGGTGTCATCATCATTACAACCAAGAAGGGTCGCAAGGGTCAGAAACCTACCGTTTCTTACTCTGGTAGCATAACCATCAGCGAGAAGAAGAACACAATTGATGTTCTTAACGCTGACGAGTTCCGTGCAACAGTTGAAAAACTGTATGGAAAAGACAGTGAAGCTTACAGCGCACTGGGTACAGCCAACACCAACTGGCAGGACTTGATTTACCGTACAGCTATCAGCCACGACCACAACATTACAGTTTCTGGTGCAGCAAAGTCACTCCCATACCGTGTTTCTGTAGGTTATACAGACCAGCAGGGTATCGTGAAGACATCTGACTTCAAGCGTGCAACAGCATCTTTGAACTTGAACCCATCATTCTTCCAGGATCACTTGACATTGAACCTGAATGCCAAGGGTATGTATGCTAGAACCTTATATACAGATGGTGCTGTTGTATCAGCAGCTGTAAGAATGGATCCAACTCAGGATCCATACAACTTTACATCTGAATATCACAAGAATCAGCTTAGAGACAAAGATGGCAATAGTCTCCTGGACCAGACTCTCAAGAACTATGGTGGCTATTTCCAGTGGTCAAAGAAAGCAGAGTATGGTGACAATACATGGCCTTTCACTTATGACAGCACCACACAGATGCCTAACCCTCTGTCTTTGCTGGATCAGGGCAGTCAGATTGCTCACAGCCGTTCATTCATCGGTAGTGCCGACATCGATTATAAGGTACACGGTTTCGAGGATTTGAGATTGCATGCTACCTTGGGTGCAGATATCTCAAAGGGTCGCCAGAGCCAGTCATTTGCTCCATCATGTCCTAACGCATTGTACTATGGTAGCTATGGTGGTGAGGAAATCCTGAAGCGCAACCTCTCTTTGAGTACTTACGCTCAGTACTACAAGGATTTCAACAAGATTCATCACTTCGACATCATGGCTGGTTATGAGTGGCAGCACTTCTGGCGCAGCAAGAACAATGACTATGTAGGTTATTATCCTAGCACAAATAACGATGCAAGTCTTGCAGGTACAGAGCGTCCTCATACTCCATATAGCGAGAAGAGCGAAAGCTACCTGGTTTCTTTCTTCGGACGTGCTAACTACACATTACTCGACCGTTACTTCCTGACAGCAACCGTCCGTGATGATGGTTCTTCACGCTTCAAGGAGCACTGGGCTTGGTTCCCATCATTCGCCTTTGCATGGAAGGCTAACGAAGAGGCATTCCTGAAGAACGCTGACTGGTTGTCAGACTTGAAACTCCGTCTGGGTTATGGTAAGACTGGTCAGCAGGCTGGTTCTATCGGCGATTATGAGTGGATTCCATCTTATTCTATCAGCACAGGTACAAATGGTTTCTATCCAGTTACTGGTGAGGGTGAGCTTTACAGACCAAACAACTACCGTCCTGACCTGAAGTGGGAAACAACCTCTACCTACAACGTAGGTTTGGACTGGGGTATCCTGGATCAGAGATTGTCTGGTAGCGTAGATTGGTACTACAGAAAGACTACCGATCTGTTGAACTATGCTCCACTTTCTTCTATGGCAGGTTACAAGAACCAGGCATGGCAGAACATCGGTTCCTTGAAGAATACCGGTGTTGAAGCAGCTATTACCTGGCGTGCTATCCAAACCAAGGACTGGTTCTGGACCATGACATACAACTTCACTTACAACAAGAACGAGATTACCGACTTGAATGGTGTATCTGAGAATGGTGCTCCTGTTGTTAATACAAACATCAAGGTAGGTGATGGTTCTGGTGCTTATCTGCAGGCTAACCAGGTGGGTTATGCTATGAACTCATACTATGTTTACCAGCAGGTTTACGACAAGAACGGCAAGCCAATTGAGAACTGCGTAGTTGACCGTAACGGTGACGGTAAGATCAATGAAAGCGATAAGTATCTCTACAAGAGCCCAGCAGCTCCTGTAACCATGGGCTTCTCTTCTCGCTTGGAATACAAGAACTGGGACTTCGGTTTCTCTTTGCGTGCAAGCATCGGCAACTATGTATATAACAATGTTGAGCAGAGCATGAGTAACATGAATACAGGTGAGTGGTTCTCTAACTCTTTGAAGTACTTCTCTAACCGTATGAAGAGTACTGTTGAGAGAAACTGGCAGACCTACGAGATCACTTCTAAGTTGTCTGACTACTATGTGAAGAACGCTTCATTCCTGAAGTGCGACAACATCACATTGGGTTATAGCTTCAACAACCTGTTTAAGTCAAGCGGCTGGCATGGACTTTCAGGTCGTGCATACGCTACTGCATCAAATGTATTCACAATAACCAATTATGACGGTTTGGATCCAGAAGTAGGCGATGGTAACGACAACAACCTCTACCCACGTCCATTCTCTGTAGTAGTTGGTCTTAGCTTGAATTTCTAATAAGAAAGGATTATGAAAAAATATATTAAAAATATTGTTCCAGTAGCAGCACTCCTGCTTACAATGGGAACAGCAACATCATGTGTCGGTGATTTGGACGTTACTCCGATTAACCCAAACATCCAGACAGGCCTTAACATCGATGGTCTTTTCAACAAGTGCTACGCTAACTTTGCCCTGGCTGGTAATGGTGGTGCTAATGGTGACTGCGACATTGATGGTATTGACGGTGGAACATCTGGTTTTGTACGCCAGACATTCAATGCAAACGAATTACCAACCGATGAGGCTATCTGCGGTTGGGGTGATGATGGTATAGCCGGCTTCTGCTATAATAGCTACAATGCCTCAAACCCAATGTTGATTGGTTTGTATGCCCGTATCACAACAGGTATTGCTTATTGCAACCAGTATCTTGCAGAAGCAGGAGATCAGGATGCAACCAAGCTTGCAGAGATTCGCTTCCTGAGAGCATACGAATATTTTAGCTTGATGGACGGATGGGGCAACATCCCATTTACACTTCAGCCATTGACCAAGCCTGAAAGATATACCAGAGCACAGGTTTACGAATGGCTTGAGAAGGAGCTTCTTGAAATAGAGCCAAGCCTTTCTGATGCAAAGGCTAAGAAGTCAACAGATGCCGGTTACGGTCGTGTAGATAAGGCTGCATGCTGGTTGCTTCTCTCCCGCCTCTACCTCAATGCAGAGGTTTATACAGGCACACCTCAGTGGGAGAAGGCTAAGTCATACGCCAAGAAGGTGATGGATTCTTCTTATAAGCTGAACACCAAAAGCGTAAACGGCTGGAGTGCTTACCAGATGCTCTTCATGGGCGATAACGGTGAGACAGATGCAGCTTACGAGGGTATCTTCCCTCTCTTGCAGGATGGTTTGAAGACCACAAGCTGGGGTACTACACTCTTCCTGTTGGCTTCTACCTACGATCAAGATATGCACGCAAATCCAAACAACCCTTCAGCTACCAATGGTACTGACCAGGCTTGGGGTGGTAACCGCGCTCGTCCTGACTTGGTGAAGAAGTTCTTCCCTAATGGTAACGTTCCAAATCTTGAAAGCTACGCTACAGCAAAAGCTGCCGGTGATGACCGTGCTCTCTTCAACGGTGTAAACCGTTCATTGGATAATGATGACGTTTCTACTTTCAAGAGCGGTTTCGGTGTTGCTAAGTTTACCAACTTCAAGACAGACGGTAGCGCAGGTAAAGATGCTACATTCCCTGATGCAGACTTCTTCCTGATGCGTGTAGCAGAGGCATACCTGAACTTTGCAGAGGCTGATGCCCGCATCAATGGTGGTCAGACTACAGAGGAAGGTACCGCAGCTATCAATGCTATCCGCAAACGTGCAAATGCCTCTACTCGTGAAGACAGAGGCTATTCTCTGAACGATATCTGCGATGAATGGAGCCGTGAGTTCTACTTCGAGGGTCGCCGTCGTATGGATCTGATCCGTTTCAACCGTTATGGTGGCAATGTCAACTACAACTGGCAGTGGAAGGGCGGCACCAAGGAAGGTCGCAACTTCTCTGAACATTTGAACATCTTTGCTATCCCAACCAATGAGTTGACATCTAACAAGAATCTGATTCAGAATCCTGGATATTAATTTGCAAACATAAAAAGGAATTCATTATGAAAAATATAATTAAATCAGCTCTACTCGTTGTCATGAGTTTATTTCTCATGACAGCTTGTAGCGACGACAATGACTCTAATCCGACTATTCAGTCACCAACAGAGTTCAAGTTGAATACTCCTGCATTGCAGAATACCCCAATCGACCTGGCGAATTCGTCTAAGATTATGTTGACCTGCTCACAGCCTAACTATGGCTATACAGCTAGCGTTCAATATACAGTACAGGTCGCTACAGATGAAAATATGACTGATGCAGTTGAGCTTTCAGAAACCAGCACAAGTGCCAAGGTTGCAATCAATGCATCTTCATTGGCAAGTGCTTTGACCAACATCTTTGTGGAGAAAGGCAAGACAGAGGCTGATTTCCCTATGGACGTAAAAGCTTACTTCCGTTTGAAGGCAAATATTGTGACCAGTAATGGTAATGTTGTAGAAGGAACAGAGATTCTTTCTAATGTGGTTTCACTCAACAAGATTCACCTCTTGTTCTCATTGCCACCTGTCAACTTACCTAGCCATGTACATATAGTAGGTAACTTCTGTAACTGGGATTGGGCAAAGAGCTTCGACATGGTTCAGGTTTATGGTACAGATAATACCTTCTGGCGTCTTGTCTATATCGACGATAGCGGTATCAAGCTCAATACTGTAGCTGAAAGCAATAAGAGCGAAGTTGGTTATGCTGGCATTACAGTTTCCGGCGACTGCAAGGACGATATCATCGACAAGGATGGCAATATCGCTTCTAGCAAACCAGGCTGGTATCTCGTAATCGTAACAACATCTGTTGTAAACCGTGAAATCCACTATGACGTTCAGTTCAACAAGCCAACAATCTGGCTGATTGGCCCTGCAGCTGGCAGCGACGATTTCGCACAGGAAGCAGAAGGCTGGTCATTCACTGTACCTACAACCATGGACGGAGAATTCGTATCTCCTGCATTCGTAGGTTCAGTTCCTGCTGGTACTGATAAGGGTGTACGTATGTACGTTAAGATTCCAGGACACGACTGGTGGCATTCTGAGTTCGTTGTATTAGACGGTAAGATCAAGTACCGTGCAACAGGCGGCGACCAGGATAGAGTTACAGGTGAAGTAGGTCAGCAGGTTCACCTCAACTTCTCTAAGGGAACTGGTGAAATCAAGTAATAACGATTTAAAATCGAAGTAAAATGAAAAAGTTATCATTATATATATCTATCGCACTTGCAGGCCTCTTCATGGGGTCCTGCAGCGAAGATTTCAAAGACTGGGCAGATCCTCAGACTAACCCACAGGAAGATGCCATCACAATTCCTGGCTTTACTGCAACAGCAGCTCAGGCCATCGACTTTGCCAGTGTGACTACAGATAGTGTCAACACCTTCTCTTTGAGCAGCGCTGCTCTTCCTGAAGGTTTTACCTTGGGAAATGCTCGCATTGAGCTTACTCCTCAGGGTGTAGAGAATGCAACCAAGACTACAGTTAATACAAGTCTTGATGGTAAGGGTGCAGTAGCTGACCTCGCATCTGTTGTAGAATCAGCTTATGGCAAGCGTCCTACAGCCCGCACTTTTGATGCCCAGGTTTATGTAAATGCTATAAAAGAGGGTCAGGCTGTTCTCATCGATGCAGGCAAGATTAACCTCGTAATGACTCCAAAGGCTCCATTCATCGATGCAGCTTACTACCTCGTAGGTGACATGTTTACTACAGATGACGTAAATGGTTGGAATACTATAAGTGACAAGCAGAAATTCAAACACAGCGATAAGGATGTATATGAAGATCCTATTTTCACTATCACTTTCGAAACAACCAAGGCGGATCAGTATTGGAAGATTATTCCTAAGGCGAACGTTGATGCAGGTAATACCGATGCATCTGCTGCTGGTGTAGTAGGTCCTAAGGTTGACGGCGAAGACAGCATGACTGATACTTTGACAAATGTTGACGCTAAGGTTGGTAAGATAGCTAAGGCTGGTAAGTACAAGCTCACCCTCAACATGATGAACTACACTTATACCTTCGAGGAGGTTAAATACGATCCATTCATCTACTTCATTGGCGCAACTGACGGTTGGAAGAGCTCTGACCAGAAGCTCGCTCTCGTGGACGAGGCAAAGGGCGTATACACTGGTTATGTATATGTAGCCGATCCTAACGGAGCTGGCCTCCAGTTCAAGTTCCAACGTGTAGCTGGAAGCTGGGACAACGAAATCAATGCTGGTACATTCAACACATTCTCGGATGCTGCAACACCCAACGAAAATGGAAATATCGGCGTGAACGCAGGAGAGGGTGTCTACTACTTCGATGTTAATCTTGGAGAAGGCACCATCAAGGCAACTAAAGTTGAGACCATGGGCATCATAGGTCAATTCAACGGTTGGAGTGGCGACGCACCAATGACTTGGAATGCTGAAGAGTATTGCTTCGAGGCAACAAATGTAGGTGTTACTGCCGATGGTTGGAAGTTCCGCGTAAATGGTGGTTGGGACATCAACCTCGGTGGAAGTCTCAATAACCTTACTGCTGGTGGCGACAACATTACAGTAGCAGGCAACACAGTCAAGTTGTATCCAACAAGAAAGACAAATGACAATATCTACTGCACAGTAGAATAAGCATCTGTTTCATCATAATAAAAATAGTATAACCAATAGGCGGCTCTCAATTCCGGGAGTCGCCTATTTTTTTCGTTCTCCTCCCCCTTTTCAAGTATTTTTTCCCTAAAACCTTGGAAGTTACGAGGAAAAGTCGTATCTTTGCATAAGAAAAGCTGCACTCGGCAAATTGAAAGCAAGCTTTCTTTGCGCTCGTTTGCATTTTCTTTGTCCCAAAATCCGTATGCCTTCTGTTAGAAGACCAAATTAAAACATTACTCTATGGATAGTTTGATACAATATAACAATGCTGTCAACGCTATAAAGACAGCCATACTTCAAGGACAATATGAAGCAGCCAAAGGTGTGAACCGCATACAACTTGCTTTATATTTTGCCATCGGAAAATATCTTTCACAACATACCCGCAAAGGAGTATGGGGCGAGGGCGCATTAGCAGCCATCAGCGAACAACTTCGTAAGGAACTACCTGGTCTTCGAGGATTCTCGGAAACTCAAATGAAGGATATGAGACGTTTTTATGAAGCATGGAATATGCTTGACAGCAATTCGGCGGTTGCAACCGCCGAATTGTGCATTGAGAATTCAGCGGTTGCAACCGCTGAATTACAAAATAGTGAAAATCAGATAGATATATTCCATACTTTATCTATTTCTAATATTCCAGATTTTCCTGTTGAGGACTTCTTTAAAGTACCATTCACACACCACTCTGCCATCATCAGTGGAACAAAAGAAACATTAGCACGCTATTATTATATCCACCGCACTGTAGAGGAACATCTTGCCGTAAAGAAGCTCCGCCAACTTATAAAGGAGGATGCTTACCATAGCCAAGGACGCATGCCTAACAATTTTACCAGGACCATCAACAATTCTAGGGAAGCTCGACGTGCAGTAGAAATGTTCAAGGATGAATATCTACTTGACTTTATCAATGTAGAAGAGATTGGGGAACGCGAAAAAATAGATGTCGACGAACGAGTTGTAGAACAAAGCATCGTTCAGAACATCAAGAATTTCATCATGACCTTTGGCAGAGACTTTGCTTTCATCGGCAACCAATACCATTTGGAAATCTATGGTGTTGAACAATTCCCAGACCTGCTGTTTTTCAATCGAGAATTGAACGCCATGGTTTGCATAGAGCTAAAACTTGGCGAGTTTAAGACCTCTTATCTTGGGCAACTTTTTGGCTATCTCCAAATTCTCGACGACAAGGTGCGTAAGCCACACGAGAATCCGTCTATTGGAATCATTCTTTGCCAATCAGCAAACTACTCTTATGCAGAATATGCTGTTCGAGACTACAGCAAGCCGATGGGAGTTGCTACCTACAAGACGTTGGATGACATGCCTGAAAGGTTACGCAAGGCTTTGCCTGATATGAAGAAAATGATGGACTTGCTAAAAAACAAGGAAGAATAATATCCCCCTAAACATTTGGAGATTATTAGAAGATTAAAGAATAACATTCAATATGCGGTTCTCAATTCCGGGAGCCGCCTATTTTTTTCTTTCTCCTCCCCCTTTTCAAGTATTTTTTCCCTAAAACCTTGGAAGTTATGAGGAAAAGTCGTATCTTTGCAGAAGAAAAGCTATAAAAAAGAAATTATGGGACATCAAGAAGATATTGTAAAAACAGAAAGAAAAATCATTGTCATCAGGGATACGCAAGTCATCCTTGACAGAGATGTTGCTGAATTATATGGAGTAGAAAACCAGAGAAATCAACCAAGCACTAAGGAACAACCCTAAAAGTTTCCTCCAGGTTATGTTATTGAGTTGAATGACAGCGAGAAAAAATGAACTGATCAAAAATTTTGACCACCTCAAAACATTGAAGTTTTCTCATGCAACTGTAAAGGGATTTACAGAGCAAGGACTTTATATGCTTGCCACAATATTAAAGCAAGTTTTGCCCCACACGCCCTGGGCTAGGAGCTTTTGGGTCTTCAGCCCGTTCTTGAACCGCATGCTAAAGTTCAGTCAACTTATAGTTGAAAATTCAGCAACATCAACCGCCTCATTCAAGTACTTCATTCTGCAACATCAACCACTTCATTCTGCAACATCAAGTGCTTTATTCAGCCAACGAAATTGCCTCTTCCACCCAGCGAAGTCGAATCCATCACCCAACGAAGTCGTATCTTTAACCCAGCGCAGTCGTATCCTTAACCCAGCGCAGTCGTATCCTTCAATTCAATGAAACGTATAAACTTGCGCAATAACGTACATGATGCGAAAGAGGCTCACTTGATGATTACCAGGATGCTTCTGAAATTACGTCCCGACGTATCTGTTACTGCGTCGGGACGTAGCAAATGCTGCATCGGGACGTAATTTTCATTTCCTCAGTTGGCTATGATTCCTCCTCTCACCAGCCATTTTGCAAAGAAGCGGTCGCAGAAATACTCTGCGCCCTTATAGCCATATACCACAAAAGGATTGTTCAATCTTGCCATATCTTGTTATCATTCATTATACAAACGTTCATTGCGCTTTTTACGCAACGCAAATTACGCAATAAAAAACGAGACTGCCAAATGTTTTCTAGTTTTTTAATAATAATTATCTCCTAAAGCTACATATACCTTAATTATATAATAGAAGAAAAGCGCACCGGAATGCAAACGTTTGCACAATTTATTTGCTTGATTTGCATCAATTTTTGAACAAGCTAATGAAATAAATCGTAACTTTGCCAACGTATAACAATACAACTTGCAATAAAACATAAAATAATAATCACAAAATACAATGATAATTATGAAGAAGATATACTTTACACTTATCGCTTTACTGGCAAGCATCAATATGTTAGCACAAGGTTGGCCTGCTAACTATAGTGGCGTCATGCTGCAAGGATTCTCATGGGATTCTTACGACTACTCCCAATGGACTGTTTTAGAGAAGCAAGCCGATGATATGAAAGGATTCATCGACCTTGTATGGCTTCCACAAAGCGGTAAATGCATCGAAACTACTCAGGTAATGGGCTATAAGCCATATTATTATTTCAACCAGAATTCCTCATTCGGAACTGAGGCTGAACTCAGAAGTCTGATTGCCAAATTCAAAGCCAACGGCATAGGCGCAATAGCAGATGTTGTGGTCAATCATCGCAATACAAACGGCTGGTATACCTTCCCTGCAGAAACCTACAAGGGAGTGACCTACCATATGTTGTCTACCGATATCTGCAAGAATGATGATGGTGGAAGTACGGCAATACAGGCAAAAAAAGACGGGGTTAGCCTCAGCAATAACTATGATGAGGGAACCGACTTTGGAGGATGCCGTGATATTGACCATAAGAGCGAGAACGTACAGAAGATTATCAAGGCATATCTGAAATTTCTGAAGGAGGATATAGGATATACCGGTTTCCGCTACGACATGGTAAAGGGTTTCAGCGGTACCCACGTGGCTGACTACAATGATGCTACCGGCGTAGAATTCTCGGTAGGTGAATATTGGGATGGAAACCAATCTATCATCAACTGGATAAACAAGACTAACAAGAAGAGTGCAGCCTTCGACTTCCAGTTCCGTTATAATGTTCGTGACGCAATAGGTATAAAAGACAATAATATTGTTTCATCACCAAACTGGTCGAAGTTGAAGAGCGATATCAATCTGATGCATGACCCAACTTATCGTCAGTACGCCATCACATTCGTAGAGAATCACGACATGCAATACCGCTCTAAAGATGAGCCGCTGGATCCTCTTAAGCGAGATACGCTTGCTGCAAATGCCTATATGCTCGCCATGCCGGGAACTCCTTGCGTGTTCCAGCCACACTGGAGAGCCTACAAACAGGAAATCAAGAGCATGATTGAAGCCCGCAAACTTGCAGGCATCACCAACATGAGCAATTATACCAACAAGATGGCACAGACCGCATGCTTTGCCAATGAGACTACTGGCAACAAGGCGAAACTCATCGTGGTTGTAGGAAACAACACCAAGGCATATACTCCAGGCACTGATTATGCACAGATTCTCGAAGGATACCACTACCGTTATTATCTTTCTAAATCAGCAGAAACCGCATGGTGCAATATACCATCAGGCGAATACGAGGCAGGTTTCAAGGCTAAGCTTACGGCTGTGAGCCAGAACAGCAATGCTAAACTGGTATACACTACTGACGGCACAGACCCTACAGCCAAGAGTAAGCAGGTTACTAATGGTAACACCATCAACATAGATGAGACCTGCACCTTGAAGGTTGGCTTGCTCAGCAACGGAACCGTAACAGGTATCCGTACCTACAATTATACCGTCAAGGCATTCGAGCCATATACCATCACCGTATATGCCAATGCCGACCAGGTAACCAACTGGGGTTCAGTCATGTATTTCTACGCATGGAATACAAGCGGAAATCTCACAGAAAAATGGCCAGGTACTGCTGTCACAGCAACCAAGACGCTGAACGGTAAGAAGTGGTACTATATGGACTTCAAGATCAAGAGCAAGGATGCTATCGTAAACATCATCTTCAATCAGGGGAAAGGCAAGAAGCAGACCGTAGACTTGAATGCCGGCAACAGCACCAAGTATTATGAGATTACCACTACACAGAGTAATGGCAAATACACCTGCAAGGATGTTACCGCCACCTGGGCACCACCAACAGGCATCACAGGAACTCCAACCATAAGCAATACCACAACAGACAATGCATGGTATACACTTAGCGGTATGAAATTGGGTAAGAAGCCTGCAAAGAATGGTGTTTACATCCACCAGGGAAAGAAAGTGATTATCAGATAAGAATATAACAAATAAGTTCAAAGAATAGTTTAAGTTTTTCAGTTTTAGGCTTTTAGGTTTATTAAGGTTTATGTTTTTAGGTTTAGTTTTGTGTGAACAAAATTATTAGTTAGTTGTTTTAGGTTAGGAAAAAGAGGTATATCCAAGATTCATCTTCGGGATATACCTCTTTTCTTATTTTAATTATCTTTCTTATTCTAATTATCTTTCGCGCTGGTCAGCACCCCACATCAGTTTTTCTCTCAAGGTAGAGAAGTAACGCTGGTTGCGCTGCTTCACAATCTTGATGCTATGAGGAGCCTTGCGGATAATGAGGCGGGTTTCCTCCGTCATACGCTCACTACGTCCATCGATGGCTACCAGATAGTTGTGGCTGCGACTCTCGATATCGAGCGTGATGACTGCCGTATCGTTGATTACGATAGGCCGGATGTTCAGACTGTGAGGAGCCACCGGAGTAAGACAGATGCTGCCACTCTGCGGAATGATGATAGGACCGCCATTAGATAGATTGTATGCCGTAGAACCTGTTGGCGTAGTAACAATCAGACCATCCGCCTGATAGGTAACGAGAAATTCGCCATCAACCTGCGTACGGATGGAAATCATCGAAGCATCATCACGCTTCAGCACGGCGATATCGTTGAGAGCGAACGGATTGCCGGCAAGTATGCCACCTTCTGCCTCCACCTGAATCACCGCATGCTCCTCTATCAGACATTCACCGGCATAAAGACTGTCCAGCGCCGACTCTATCTCGCTTGGCAGCACATCGGCAAGGAAGCCCAACCGGCCCATATTCACACCGATAATAGGCGTACCCTTGGCTCCCACACGGCTCGCTGCCTTCAGGAAGGTACCATCACCACCCATAGAGATGACGTAATCCACATCGAAGTTGTAATCCTCGAACACCCCAGCCGCCTTCACATCGAGATGCTGGTCGCGGGTAAGAAACTCGTAATAAGCATTCTCCACATAAACTTCAGCCTCCTTCTTTTCGAGATAAAGAAGGATTTTCTCTATCGAAGCCGACTTCTTAGCCTGGTATTCATTACCAAATATTGCGAATTTTAAATGTTGCTGTGTCATTTATTTTGTTATTTCAATAATTATTCTTACTTTTGCAAAGGTAATCATATTATTTGAATAACAAGACAAAAAACAAATAAATTATGGCTAAGGTATATGAATTTCTTGCCAATGGCTTCGAGGAAATCGAAGGATTGGCTCCGGTTGACATCCTCCGCAGAGGTGGTGTAGACATCAAGACTGTAAGTGTAACGGGTACTGAATGGGTAGAAACATCGCATGGTGTTACCATCAAGGCTGACCTGAAGTTTGAGGACATTGCCAGCTTTGAAGATGCTGACATGCTGATGATTCCGGGCGGAATGCCAGGCAGTACAAACCTGAACGAGCACGAAGGTGTACGCCAGGCGCTCATCGCACAGCACAAGGCTGGCAAGCGAATCGGTGCCATCTGCGCAGCCCCAATGGTTCTGGCAAGCACAGGCATCCTCGAAGGAAAGAAGGCTACCTGTTATCCTGGCTTCGAGCAGTATTTCGGCGAGAACACCGAATATACCGCCACCCTCTTCCAGGAAGACGGCAACGTGATTACAGGCGAAGGTCCTGCAGCAACCCTCCCATACGCCTATAAGATATTGAGCTATTTCGTAAGCAAGGAAACTGTAGCTGCCCTGCAGGATGGCATGATGTATGATCATCTCATGAAAAGCAAGTAAGCCCTATAAACTATAAATTATAAACTATTAATTAGTAACAAAGTGGATTACGTAATCATAGTAGCCGGAGGCAAGGGCCTCCGCATGGGAAGTGAGATTCCAAAACAGTTCTTGCCGGTAGCGGGCAAGCCTATCCTGATGCGCACCATAGAGCGTTTTCATGAATATGACCCTGCATTGAACATCATCCTGGTTCTGCCGGAGAGTCAGCAGGCATACTGGCACCAGCTCTGCGAGGAGCATCATTTCAGCATCAAACACCAGATAGCCAATGGTGGCGACACCCGTTTCCAGTCATCCAAAAACGGACTGGCACTCATTCCTGATGATGAAGATGGCGTAGTGGGTATTCACGACGGCGTGCGCCCATTCGTATCTAAGGAAGTGATTGAAGAATGTTTCGAGACGGCTCGCGAAGAATATGCAGCCATCCCTGTATATGCCGTAACCGACACCCTGCGCTATATCGACCAGCACGGAGGCGGAAAGAATGTGCTGCGCAGCGATTACCGCGTGGTGCAGACTCCCCAGACCTTCGACATCGGTCTGGCAAAGCAGGCTTTCAACCAGGAATACAAGGAACAGTTTACCGATGATGCTTCGGTGGTAGAAAGTCTTGGCTGTCAGGTTGCAATGGTAGAGGGTAACCGTGAGAACATCAAGATTACCACTCCATTCGACATCAAGGTAGCGGAAGCTTTGCTGGGGTAAAGCGAAACAACAAGACATAAAACAAAAAGCAGGAGATTCCTCACGGAGTCCCCTGCCTATTTTTTATAACTATAATAAACCTATTTTTGATAATCACTAACCTAAAAGTGCAAATCTCTATTTCGGGTCTACCAATAACATCAGTCAAACACCTTTCTCCTTCAGAAGAGTTTATACTGCTACGGCTGCACGTAACTTCAACATGCCACGATGTACCAGGTTGCGTACACTATGATAGTTCATCTGCATGATGTCGCAGATGTCCTCATATTTGCGCTGCTCTATATAATATAAGGTGAACACCTGGCGCTGGCGTGGTGTCAGCTCATCCATCAGGATCTGTACCTTACGAACATTATTGAGCGAACTTTCATCAAGGATATAAGAGTTTTCCACATCTTCTACAGTTGTAGAGATACGGATATCCTCCACCGCAGTCTCCGTCATATAGTTCTTGCGGCGAAACTCATCCAGCAATCTGTTGCGGAGAGAAATGAGCAGGTAAGAGGTTACCTTTGTAACTTGTAAATCCTGGCTTTTAGAGATGAGTTTGATAAACACATCTTGTACACAATCTTTTACAAGTTCTTTGTCTGATGTAATACACAGACCATAATTGAGCAACATTTCCGCGTACATATCATATAAAGACATGAAAGCGTTCTGGTCGCCTTGGCGATAGGCAGCGAGCAACGTCTGTGCTGCTTCCTCTCTTTCTCTGATGTTATTGTAGTTTGTTTTCATCTTAGGTATACTTTTGTTTGTTGATGGTGCAAAAGTAGCCTAAATGCAGCAAACTCTAAGGAAAAATCAGGTAAATGAATGGGAAAAATTGGTATTCAGTGTATTTTTCCTCCCATTTTAAGGGTACAAATGGCTTTTTATGCGATTTTTCAGTTCTTCTATGTCAGTTTCAGACAACAAGCCCGAAATCTCGTCAAGATGAAGAAGAACATATTTTGCCTGCTCTATTTCGGCAGGAAGATACATTTTCTCAAACTTTCGAGAAGATGCCGGCCTCCCAGAGTTGGCATCCGGTTCTACGATAGGAGAACCGAGTACCGACTCCAGAAAGTCGGAATCCAATAAAAGATTTCTTACAGATTCTGTTATCATCATTCTTTTCATCTTCTCTATTTTTATTACATCTTACATATTACTTCACATTCGGACAGGAGCCGCCGGCATCCATCACTGCCTTGCCATTCTCGGGTGCCGAAGCCCCACTGTAAATGACAGCCTTCTCAGGATAAGCCTGACGATACTCGCTCACACTCTTGAAGACATCATCATAGGTAACCTTGCCCGGACGAAGGCGACGCTGATACTGGCGAGGTGCCAGATTCTTGCCTCCTTCAGGAGCATAAAGTCCCTTCTGGGTATAATACCACTGTTCAATATGAATGATGTCAACCACCTTTCTCAACTCCGGATTCTGGAGGATGGCATCTTGCACATCCTTGTTGCACGACAAAGCCACCCAGACATGCTTGCCCGTCTTAGCCTCCCATTCGGCAACGGTCTGCAACCAGAACTTCGTAAAATGATAAGGTCCCGTATATTCCTCGCCAATCGACTGAATCACGTTCGGCTCATCAGCAAAGGCATCCAGCATCTTCATGATATACTGCTTATGCAGCTGGCGCATCACCGGATTATCTATATTATAGAAGTATTCAGCCATCCATACACGCTTATCACCTGCAAAAGGAACAGGTTCAGGGAACACCGTACCATTGATATTGTTGACTGGGCGCCATGGACAATCTACCCAATGGGCACCTGCCTCCAGGATATTATGCTGGAAATAGTGCTGGTTGATAACCAGCAAACCATTCTTGGCTCCCTTTTCTGCCAATTCCTTAATGCGGCTGATGTACCACGGGTTCAACTTTGTAAGGTCATACTTACTCAGTCCGTCCCAAGCCGTGCCCTGTCCGCTTCTGGCAAAAGGCTGTTCATAGAACGGAGCCCAGACATCTCCATTACGGCGGCGCACACGTTCGTGGTCGTCACGACGGCGGTCATACCACAAGCCGTAGTTCTGATTAAAGAGCACCACATGCTTATTACGAAGATGAACCACCACACTATCCACACGGGTGGTAGTGCCCTGTCCCTCCATTCCCGGCACAAAACGGGTCACGGCATCGGCAATCTTAGGGAAAGCCGAGTAACGAACACGTCCGTTCCACCAAGGAGTATTCATTCTTGCACCCTTCAACAGCGTATCAGCCACCATGATCTTACCCTCCTTTATCGCGAAGACAGGCTTCCCGGCATGGGCAAGATCCGCCTTTTTCTTAGAACGTTCCTTGATTTTATCCACATCCATAGCCCTAACAGGAGAAACAGAAGCCATGAACCGGGCGCAGTCTGCTATCCACATCTGCATGGTGATGCGAGGTTTGCGCGCCTCTTCCACCATCTTCTGTGCCACATCATAGGTAGGATTATTGCTCACATTGTTGCGTTCTCTCTCCAGCACACGACATTGAGCAGAGACATCCCTACCCAGGCGTTTCTCCAGAAGAGATGCAAAGCGGCTCCATGGTTTGGCATGATTGTTACATTGCTGGAAATCGCCAGAACCGTTAAACTGCGCCCAACAGGCAAACACATGGTTGTTGCTGCCATCAGGAATGCTGTCGGCAAAGATTCCGGCAGCCGTACATTGGTAAGCGAGGCTGTTGGCTGTATTCCATCCGATGCCGTAACCTTCGAGACCGAGATTGCAGAACTTGATGTCATTGCCATCGATATTCACATTATCGAAGAGCAATCCTGTACACCAAGGTCCCACTGCACCACTATAACCCAGCGATTCATAACCATCACATTGTACGAAGGCATTAGGACCCGCTGCACAGAGACCAGCCACAAAATCGTGCATGCCCTGTTCAGAATAGCAACGCTGGAACAGACATTGTTCGCCCATACAGAGAAAGGTGCGACGACGGTAGCCACCGATTTCAGAGACAGGAGCCTGAGAAATGCAATCCTCTACCGTGATACGGGAAGCATCACGCTGGGTTACTACAGCCGAACCAGCCAGATGGCGGAAATTCACCATTCTCACCCAACCATCTTTCACCTTATTAATATATACACCCTCCCAGGCATGGTTTTCATCCTTCGGATTGGTAGCATCATATTCAGAATCTATCGTGAGATTTTCTACACCCACATTCTTCAAGCGCCAGTCATTACCGGCGATGCGCTGAACGAAGCATTCCGCATCATCCTGACCGAGCGACATGGATAAAGGAGCATCCAACTGCAATCCTCCCTTTCCATCAGAAACCACACTACGGGTCCAGCGCACATCGATTTCTCCCGGATGCCAGCCCCAATAGCCCAGATCCTTGCCTGCACCAAAGTCAGCACAGCCCATCTTCTGAATCCATTCCTTGGTAGAAGGTCGGACAATCAGGATCTCATCGCCCATCTTGCAGCCGGCAGGCAGTGTCACCTTCCGCTCTCCCAACTTCCAGGGAGCAGACAGTTTCATTGGTTCGCCCAGCATCTGCATCTGCTTTTCGCTTTCCAGATACACCACCGCCCCACGGTCTACACCTTTTTTATATAACACCGTCTGATTGCGGTCAGTACCTCTCAGCACCACGCCCGAAGTCTGGATGCGAAGCGGCTGTGAGAGTTCGAATACACCCTTACCGAGCAAGACAGCCCCTCGTAGTCCCGTCTTCTTATCCATTTTGCGGGCAGAAACAAAGTCGATGGCTTTCTGTATGCGAGCGCTCTGGTCGCCTTCTTTCCATTTTACGAAGACCACAACGTCCGCATCCGGAATCTCCTTTTCGCTCTGCTGGTAGCCCACGTAGCTAAAATCAAACGCGAAGGGTTGCGCAAAGATTTGCACAACCCCTACTAACGTAAATATCCATATAGAAAATAATCTTTTCATACCTCTTGTTTCATCAGAGTTTTTATAACCTTACGGAAACTGTTTATTTTTTCTTTGCCGCTTCAATACGCTTATACCACCCCTCGCGCTCCGCCTTCAGGTCGTAGCCCCGTTTGGTGAGCCAGTTATTGATGCGTCCTTTGTATTTTCCGAACCAGCCATGTTTAGCCTTGGAATTTTCGGCATCAATGGCAAACTCGCGAGCTTCTTTCAACCAATTGAGAATTTGGAGTTTCTCGTTTTCTTTCAGAGAAGGAATCATCTCCAGATGAGCCTGATAGGTTTTCGGAACGACACCGAAGGTCATACCATCCTTCACCTGCTCTACCTGCTTCTCTGAGAGATAGTTTTCCAGATTGGCAGCAAATTCGAAGTGGTGCTTATAGAGTTCCGCATCACGCCCAACCTTATTCTTGCCGAACTTCTCATAGATATCGTTCAGCAGGAAATAACGGTTACAGATGATGTGGAGCACATTCTGCTTGCTGCTTTTATCAGTCAGTTGCAGCGCATCCACGATTTTCTGCGAACGGGCGATGATGTTGTTCACATACTTGGCATCACGCCCCACGCTGTCGAGCTGTACCTGTGCTCCTGCTCCCAAAGGAAGCAAGAGCAGACAGGCTGCGCCTAACAACTTATTTCTCAAAAGTTTTTTCATATTCTTGTCATGCATTAAGAAATGAGTCCGGAGAAACAACTCCGGGCATTCATTCCTGTTTTACAGGAGTTTTCCCTTCTCAGCCAAGGTATCGTGGTTGTTCTTCATGTCAGTCCAATCCACCTTTTCCTTGGTGCTGATACCATTGATATACTTCTCGATATTGGTATATCCGTCACCAGTGCAATCCTTGTTGGCATCGCTAGGGTCGTTAGGATTCAGGCCGTTGGCAATCTCCCACTCATCAGGCATACCGTCGCCATCTGTATCTACATAAGGCTTCACCTTCTTATATTTAGGGAATCCACCAACCTGGCAGATGTCTGTGATGATACCCAACTTATAGGATTCCTTGTCCAGACGGCGGTACTTAAAACTGCCATCTTCAGCCTTCGACTTGTCAGCCAATCCCCAGAAGTCGCCGTATGGATTCTTCTTAGGCAGTTTCTTTACATAGTAAGCCTGACCGGTACGAACCTCTTCTACGATGCGCTGGTCCACGATATCGCGGGAAGGAATGGTTGCACCCACATTCTCAAGTACCTTATCAAAAGTCTGGTCCTTAGGAATAATGGTCATGTGTGGCATGGCGAATGGTTCGTTAGAACGCATCAGAGCCTTTACATCTGCAGGTATTCCATTTGGAAGATCCTTATCAGCAATCTGAATACCGCCGTTCCAGTTATCCTTGGTTACAGCCTCGTTGCCTTCTACGATATTTCCTTCTGCATAAATACGACCATACTGAGCCCAAGGGAAGAGTTTGTTGCTTCGGCTTTCGCTCTTCACGATACGGTAGCTGATGGCACCCTTCGGAGTAAGAGGTCCTGGCTTATAATAGTTGTTGATGAAGTTGCTCATGGTTGAGAACTCACCACCATCTGCTGTACGATGTACCCAGTTGTAAACGATGTTGTTCACGAAGTTGAACACACCACCCCATCCGATAGAAGGGTTACGGCCTGTATTATCCGCCCAGAGGTTACGCATGAAGGTAGAATTCTCTCCACCGATTGTACTGCCAAAGGCATGGTTCCAAGTATCGAGTGCCTTGGCAGAGATGGTATTCTGGATGGTTACATTCACCGTTGGCACCTTGCGTTTTGGCTTACCGTCGTGCAAATCGAACATATGGCGGTAGAAAGAGATATTCTCATCCAGACCAAACTCGCAAGAGCAGTGGTCAATCATGATGTTACCTACCGGATTACCACCGAAAGAATCCTCACGATACCATACATGGGTATTACCACGGCGGAAACGCATGTGGCGAACGATGACATCATGGGTATCAACCTGGAAAGATTCACCCGAAATCATCACGCCCTCACCAGGAGCTGTCTGTCCGGCGATGGTGATATAAGGAGCACGGACAATGATTGGAGTCTTCAATACAATATTTCCCGATACATTGAAGACAATGATGCGGGCACCACCCTGTTCGCAAGCCCAACGGAAAGAACCAGGACCAGCATCATTGAGATTGGTCACAGTCAGCACCTTGCCGCCACGGCCACCGAAGGTAAACATACCGCCACCCTCAGCACCTGGGAATGCAGGAATCTTAGCCTGGCGCAAATCGTATGGACGGGAAGCCCATGGCACATAAGGACGTCCTGCCATTGCCTCTTGTTTTACAATAGGGAAAGCCACAGCCCAAGCAGAATCAGAATGGGCAGTCCATGCAGCTTGCATAGAATCAATCTTCGCCTGAGCCTCCTTTGTAATAGTAGGATACTGAGCGAAAGTTGCTGCTGGCAAGATAGTCAATGCCATCGCAGCGAAAATCTTCTTACTTCTTTGCATTGTTTTAATATTGTTTGTTCATTATATCTTAAAGACGCCTTTCCCTTTCTTTTGTCCTCAATGAACATGCGCATTTTTTCGGGAACAGGTGGCGACATTTCATCCGCAGGAACGTCTTACACCTATAATATATAAACGAAAGTTACTTATCTATTATTTTATTGAAACAAAAAACATAAAATTGAAAAATGATGAACAGAAGATGTTTTCCTTTAGTTGCCGCTTCGCTGATGGCACTTTCAAGCCAGGCGCAGCAGGTTGACTTCAACATAGCCAGCAGAAAGGCTGCTGAAGTTACTGCCCTCAATTTCACTCCTGTTGGTGTGAAGCAGGGCAATACATACCAGTTTGCTCTGAGCGAACTGGAGATTACGCTCGACGCACCCGTAAAAGACCAGATTATCAAATCCAACTGGTTTAAGCAGGGCATACAGTTGGGCGACCGACTCACCAGCGATGGTATCGTAGTATATCCGTCAAAAGGCGATAATGCCCAGCTCCGCATCACCATCCGAGGTCTGAAACCGGGGCATCACTCTCTCCTTGCCTATCACAACATCGTAGACGGACTTACCGGCAATATTCCTTCTATCCAGGTTTCCAGAGAGAAGGAACAGATAACTACCGTTAAGAAAGGCAAGAAGCGTATCCAGCAGAAGAGCATGATGCAGGAGATTCTTGCACAGGATATTAAGCAGACCGTAAGAGAGATGAAGGCATCGCAGAGCGGCCAGTCGTACATTGAATTTGATGTAACCGACGACCAGCCTGTAGTTATCCACTATCAGCTGCAAGGTGTGGATAACGCAAACAACACACTCACCATCAATGGTTTGGTATTCGACAAAGCCAACCCGAAAGCCACCGCTCTCAACCCTTATCCTACCGATGATGATCTTCACGTCAATGCAGAAGGAGGCAAGGTTGTTCTTCGCTGGCAAGCCGGCGAAGGTGCCAAGCAACACCTTATTTATATAGGACAGCGCGCCGACCAGTTGAAGAAGGTTGCCACCACAGAAGAAACCGCTTTCGAAGTCACCGGTCTCAGCAGCGCAAACGATTATTACTGGCGTGTAGACGAGGTAGATGCCAACGGCAAGGTTTCAGAGGGCGAAGTATGGAACTTCCGTCCACGCCGTCTCGCCTTCCCGGGTGCCGAGGGATATGGAAGATTTGCCATCGGCGGTCGTGGCGGTTCGGTTTATCATGTTACCTCTTTAGAAGATAACCCTGAGAATCCGCAGCCAGGCTCTCTCCGATACGGAATCACAAAGGTTAAGGGACCTCGTACCATCGTCTTCGATGTTGCCGGCATCATCGACCTGAAAGACCGTCTGGTTTGTTCCGACCCATTCATCACGGTAGCTGGACAGACTGCACCTGGCAAGGGAATCCTTCTCCGTGAGCATCCTTTCGGTTTCGGATCAGAAGGCATCTTCCGCTTCATCCGTCTCCGACTGGGAAAATATCTCGATAAAAACGGCAAGACGATCACCCTCGACGGACTGGGTGCTGCAGGCTGCGATAATACCATCATCGACCACTGTTCGGTAGGCTGGACCATCGACGAGGCTTTCTCCAGCCGCAACGGCAAGAACATCTCTTTCCAGCACAACCTCATCTCCGAAGCACTCAACCAGGCTGGTCATCAGAATTATGTCAACGCCAAGCATGGTTATGCCGCAACCATCGGAGGCAACGTAGGCTCATTCCACCACAACCTGCTTGCCAACAACGAAGGAAGAAACTGGAGTATGGGTGGCGGACTGGACGGAGCCGGATATTATGCCGGAAGGCTCGACCTCTTTAATAATGTAGTATACAACTGGGGCAACCGCGCCTGTGATGGAGGAGCCCACGAAGTAAACTTCGTAGGCAACTATTACAAGATGGGACCAGCCACCAGCATGAAATATATACTCAATGCCCAGCTGGAAGGTACTGGCCAGGGAAGTCAGGCTTACTACATGCACGATAATATCCGCCAGAACTACGTGGGCGATATGAAACAGAATGCAGGAGTTGTGGCAGGAAAGCATGGAGAACTGGTCAGCGACAAGGAAGGCGAAACCTACAAATATACCACTTCTCACGGACAGGTAGTCAACTGGAAGGTATTTACCGACAAACCATTCTTCCCATCCTATGCCAAGGTAGAAAGTGCCCGCGCTGCCTTCAAGAACGTATTGAGCGATGTGGGAGCCAACCAGCCTTGCATCGACCAGCACGACCAGCGCATGGTAGAAGAAACCTTGAACGGAACCTATAAATATGTTGGTTCCAAGACCGGCAAGAAAGGACTGATAGATGATAACCTGGATGCCGGCAACGATGCCTGGAAGGAGTTTGAAGCGCTCACCAACCGTCGCCCTGCCAACTGGGATACCGACCAGGATGGAATGCCAGACTGGTGGGAGAAGCTGGCTGGTACCAATCCGTCAGCAGCCGACAACAACGAGTTGACCGATGGCGAATATACCCAGTTGGAGCGTTATCTCAACTGGCTTGCAGAGCCTCATTTCGTCACCTCCGCAGGCAATAAGTTGACTATCGACCTGAAGCAGTATTTCGCCGGTTACAACCAGCAGCCAGTCTTCACCCTGGAGAGCAGCATCCAGCCACAGAAAGGCAAGATGAAACTCAATAAGAAGGGAATCCTCACCATCAGCCTCAACAAGAAGGCTGCCGACTGCCTCATCGACATCAAGGTGAAGGCAACCGACAAAGACCAGGTGGCATCCCTGCAACGTACTTTCCACATCGCTATTACCCAATAGCGGTGTGGAAACACAAAAGATGATACACCAAACAATATCTTATCCCGAAGAATCAATAAAAAACAAATAAACAACTTTCAAACTTAAGGTAAAACATGAAAAGACAAGTATTATTCTCGATGGCTTTAGTCTCAGCACTGACAGCATCGGCACAGAGAATCGACTTCAATCTGGCAGGTCGTTCCGAGTCACAGGTCAATGAACCCGAGTACACAGCATGGGCAGTAAACACCTGCGAAACAGAATCGAAGGAAGTAGAAGATGCTGACGGAAATCCTATCACCATCACGCTGGCTAATGAAGACTCTTATGCAGGCAGAAGACTGAAATCATGCTGGTTCAAGAACGGACTCAGCAGTTCCAAACTCATCGCCGACGGCTTTGCCATCTATGGTTACGAAGACGGTAACACCCCACAGGTAACCGAAGGTGCCGTCCGCCTCAACATCACCCTCAAAGGACTGAGCGCCGGCAAGCACTCGCTGATGGCTTACCATAACAACAACGATGGTTTCAATGCACCGAAGCTCGATGTATACGTCAACGGCACCAAGCAGCAGGAAGGCATCGCACAGACCAACAGAGCCCTGACTCCATCAGCCTGCGGCATGTCGTACGTAACTTTTGTAGCAGAAGAGGGAAAGGATGTCGTCATCTCTTACGTTACCACACCGAGTGCCAGCGATGACAAGAGCGGCAATTATACCACCTCGCTCACCATCAACGCCCTCATCTTCGACCGTCCGAATCCACAGACAGCAGCTACAGATCCTTATCCGGAGAAGAGAGATTATCATGCCGATGCCGATAACGGATCGCTCACCATCTCCTGGACTTCAGCCGAAAAAGCCGTCAAGCACCATGTTCTGATGGGTACAGATGCCAACAGTCTTACAGAAGTAGCCACAACTACCGAGGCAAAATATACGCTCAACCAGACATCCAACCTCAACACCTATTACTGGCGAATCGACGAGGAAGATGCTGCCGGTAATGTATACGAAGGCGATGTCTGGAGTTTCCGTCCCCGTCATCTTGCCTTCCCAGGTGCAGAAGGATATGGTAAGTATGCTACGGGCGGCAGAGGCGGAAGCGTTTATCACGTAACCACACTCGAAGATAATGGCGATGATGAGAATCCGATAGAGGGTTCCTTCCGTTACGGCATCAAGAAAGCTACCGGACCGCGCACCATCGTCTTTGATGTGGCGGGCGTCATCGACCTGAAAAAACGACTCACCTGCAGCGACGAATATGTTACCATCGCCGGACAGACGGCTCCAGGCAACGGTATCATGCTCCGCGGCTGTCCTTTCGGTATGGCAAGCGAAGGCATCACCCGTTTCCTCCGCATGCGTCTGGGACATAAGGAGACCAACGGCGGAACTATCAGCGATGAAGATAAGGTGAACGGACTCGACGGTATGGGAATGGCAGGCAACGACAATGCCATCATGGACCATTGCTCTATCTCCTGGACCATCGATGAGGCATTTTCAAGCCGCAACGCCAAGAGTCTTACCCTTCAGCGCACCCTGATTTCCGAAGCGCTCAATGTGGCAGGTCATCCTAACTATAGTGCGGGTACAGCCCACGGATATGCAGCAACCATCGGCGGCGGCGAAATGTCGGCAACACTTAAGGTAGGTTCTTATCACCACAACCTGCTGGCTCATTGCGAAGGAAGAAACTGGAGTTTGAGCGGCGGACTGGATGGTGTAGGAGCTTACGATGGTCACCACGATGTATTTAATAATGTGGTTTACAACTGGGGCGGCCGTGCTACGGATGGTGGCAGCCACGAGGTAAACTTCGTGAACAACTATTATAAGATGGGACCAGCTACCACCCAGAAGAAACTGTTCCGCCTTCAGCTTGAAGGCACTGGAAGCGGTACACAGAGTGCATACGTTCATGGCAATATCCGTCAGGCTGCAGGCAATGGAGCCCTGACAGAAGATAAACTCAAAGATACCTATGTTGTCGAAACATCAAATGGTCAGGTAGTAAACTGGGAGCCATTCGTTTCGAAACCATTCTTCGAGTCTCTGGCAGCTATCGAGAGTGCCAAGGCAGCCTATAAGAACGTGCTCTGCGATGTGGGAGCCAACCAGCCTTTCCTGGATAATCACGATACCCGAATGGTGAACGAGACGTTAGCCGGAACTACCACGACAGTAGGCAGTCAGAGTGGCAAGAAGGGACTTATCGACAGCGAGGAAGATAAGGGATGCGAAGGTTTCAAGGGCTTGAATATCACAGAGGCAAAGCGCGAAGCCAACTGGGATACCGACCAGGACGGAATGCCAGACTGGTGGGAGGAAGTGAAAGGCGTAAGTGATGGAAATACCGATGAAAACGCAGATGGCTACACCAATCTCGAAGAATATCTCAACTGGCTTGCCGAGCCTCACTTCACCCTCAAGCAGAGCGAAAGCGTAACCATCGACATGAAGAAATACTTTGCCGGCTACACCAACAATCCTCAGTTTGAATGCGAGGCTAAGGGTGATGCGATGAGCAAGATGAGTCATGATACGGGTGCCAACGAGGGTGAATATATCTTCACCGCCAACGAAGATTGTGGCAAGGCGCTCGTAGATTATACTGTCAAAGTAAGCGATGATGACAACATCAGCACCTATACCCGCACCTTCCATTTCTATCTGACAGACGGTTCTGCAACAGGCATTCAAAACATTCAGACCTCAACCGCAGCCGATAGCTACGAGGTATACAATGCTGCAGGTATCAAGGTGAGAAAAGGCAAGAATCTCGATTCTCTCCCATCAGGTGTTTATATCATCAAGGCATTGAAGGATGGCAAGGTAATCAGTTCGAAGAAAACTTGCATACAATAAGGTTATCTGCACCTTAGAAAGTGCATTTTCATATAACTCTGCATTCTGAGAGATGCAAAAAAGGGAGCGCAACCATTAGTGATGCGCTCCCTTTTATGATTGTTTCTTTTATCTTAAAATTCTAACCGAATAACGTCAGATTATTTCTGAACGAACTTCTTGCCATTCTCGATAACGAGACCCTTATAAGAAGCATTCACCTGCTGGCCAGCCATATTATAGCGAACAGACTTCTTGGCAGAAGTTGAGGACAAGCCCGCTAGGCGTTCCGGCGGATTTGCAATCTGCCGTTTAAAAAGGCTCGACCTATTTCCTTGCGGATTTGCAATCCGCCTCAAGCGAGAATGCAGCATCACGATCTTGGAGATATGAAAAGCCTACGGCTGGGGATTACAAATCCCCAATAAAGAGGTCGAGCCTTTTTTGTCTGCGGATTGCAAATCCGCAGGAACGCCTAGCGGACTCGCGTTACTTATTACGCCTAACGGACTTGCGAGCCTGTATTATGGACTTACGGAACACCCTCTCTTCTTGTTGCTGGAAAACATAGGATATGTTGGTGAGATAGTTAGTATCTCCGGTCGCACAACAGGTGATGTGCATGCGGTGGTCAACTGTTGTGCGCCAACTATTAACCAGACTTAGACATACCCTCCTACAGAAAATATCAGATACAGAAAACGGGGTGCATTCTCTAAAAAGAAAACACACCCCGCAACCTTAATATATTATGTTATGACTATATCGTCATTCCTCTCTTGACATTACTCAGCCAATGGGTCGAAGGTACCATTGGCACCACCATTGTTGTAATCACCCCAACCGATAGTCTGAGGCAAAGCCTTGTTGGCGATAGATGCACCAGAAGTGAAGCCTAAGAAGTAATACTTAGGACGGAAGTTCATGTAGAGGAGATTCTTGTTAGAATCGTAACCGTCACCCTTCTGTACCTTCATTACCAAGTTGTCCTTATACCATGTAGACAAGTTCTCGAGCTGAGTATTCAAATCATCCTTACGGAGATCAACACCATCAGGACGCTCAGTACCAGCTTTCAACAATGGGTCAGAATTGAAGGTAGTACCACCTACGCCATACTTATCAGCAACACGATACTGGATATTCTCACGACGCTGACCGTTCAACGCCTTGAAACCAAGCCATGTACAGGTATTGCCACCCCAACCAGTCAATGTCCATGTAGAAGGAGCACCTTCTACCTTGCCAGTACCACCATCGAAGAGCATCCAACGGCGGAGGTCATCGAAACGCTTACCCTCGTAAGCAAACTCAATCTGGCGCTCATAGAGAATCTGAGAGATACAGGTAGCCTGATCATTGTAAGCTGCAGGTGTGATACCATCATCCTCTGAATTAGCAGCTGAATAACCAGCACGCTCACGAATCTGCTTAACATATCCTACAGCCTCATCCAGATGGCCAGCACCTGCTGCAACCTCAGCAAGGTTCAGGAGAACCTCAGCATAACGGAGTTCAATCAACGGAGCAGCAGAATAGAATGGAGCAGCACCCTTGGTATCAAGAGCTACGTACTTATAAAGAGGAGAAGAATTAACATCCAAATCATCACTCTTCTTGCGTACATATACACCCTGACGACTCTTCAACAGGTTGTCTGCACCATAAGATTCACCACTCTCAGGGTTGCCGGCATCATTCATGCTGGTATACCATACATAGTTCCAAAGTACATAGTTGGCACCATCAGAAGGGTTGTTGGCATCACGCTCTGACGCATTACCATCGTAAGCCCAACGGAAGCCTGGGAAAGCGAAGGTACGGTAGAAACGCTTGTCACGATTCAGGAATGGAGTCACGTTATCCAAAGTCTTCTCTGAACGTGCCAACTTGGTATAAGTATCGCAACTTTCAGGAAGCTTACCGTCTGACATCGGGAACATATTAATCAGCATCTGAGAAGCATTCTTACCGCTACCACCTGTATTAGCCGGACGAATCTGACGCTCCCAGTTGTTGTTCTTCTGATTATCGAGACCATCACCTGTTACATTATTATATAAGGTAACGAACACAGCCTCAGGATTATTACCACCATCGGTAAACATCTTGGCAAAGGCAGAACCATTCACATTGTCATTGGCAGTATACAGGTGATAACCACACTTGTTGATACGCTCCAAATCGGACTTCATGGTTTCATAAGCAGTCTTCCAACGGTTTTCATCGTTTGCACGGTTGAAGAGAGGGCTACACCACAAAAGCATCAAACGACCCTTCAATGCCAACGCAGTACCAGTAGTTACACGGCCTTTCTCCGACCATCCCGAGCCATTCTCTGTCTTGGCAGCCAACATATCAGCAGCCTTGTTCAGGTCATCAAGAATAAACTCGTAAGTCTCCTTAGACGTAGCACGAGGAGTAACAGAACTTTCTACAGGATCCTGTGTTTCCTTAACCAGAGGCACACCGCCATACCACTTGAACAAGTTGTAATAGCACCATGCACGGAAGAAATATACCTGACCGAGCAATTCATTCTTCTGTTCCTCAGAAAGAGTGCTGCCGCTGATACCCTGGATTACATCATTGACATTACGGATTCTACCATATACAGATGCCTGGATATTGGACTGGTCGCCCATGAAGAAATCAGGAACCGAATTTGTGGTACTGGTAGAGCTCAGCTCAACCTGTGGGTCTACAAAAGAACTGAGACCACTGTATTCCTCAGTAGACTTACCAGCCTCATCCGCATTACCCATAGAAGGATACTTCCAGGTCAAATCGTTGGTTGTCGGCAAACACCAACTGTAAATATCGTTTACACGACCATCACATCCTTCATAATAGTTGTAGACGTCTTTATTTACATTGTCATAGTTCTTCTTTTCCTCCAGGAAGCTGTCACTACAAGAGCTGAAAGCCAAGGCTGAAACCAAACCAAGACTGAATAATTTTATTGTCGTTTTCATTGTTCTTTTCTTTTTAAAATTATATAAGTATCTCATTAGAATGAGAGATTCACACCCACAGTCCACTTACGGAGGTTAGGATAGCTTCCGTATGATCCCGACATAGGATTCATGAAGTTGTCTGGATATGGATTGTAGAAGTTGATGAGGTTCTGACCGGTAATATTGATACGGCAACTTTTGATGCCGATGCTACCCAACCAGCTCTTTGGCAAAGTATAAGCCAAGGTCAAGCGGTTCAGAGCCACACGTGCTGTACTTACTCTCCAAAAACTAGACGCAACAGCATTCACATCTGTATACTTCAGGTTAGGATAGTAAGCCTCACGGTTCTCCTTTACTACGAGATTACCTGAGCCATCATATACATCCTGATAAGCAAACATATTGTCTGGATTCCAGAATGAAGGCATATTGCAATACTCCAGATTACCAGTTGGCTTCAATGCTGCACCAGGAAGTGTGGTATAACCACCCCAGCTTGCACCAATCTGAGCTATCAGAGAAAGTCCCTTCCAGTCTGCACCCAAATTCATGGTCAAACCATAGAGGTTGCTGCTGCGGTGACCTAACTCTACCTGGTCGTTGTCTACATCTACGACACCATCAGGTCCGGCATAAGTACCTGTCTCAGGATCGTAAGCACCACGAACATCCTTATACATCAACATACCAGGGCGAACCTGGTCTTTGGTCAGACCCATATAAGTAGAGATGTTGTACTTCGTGAAGTATTCCTCAATATCCTGGAAGCTACGGAACATACCGATGCATTGCATACCCCAGAGACCTACGTCTGTACGATGTCCTGGAGTAATCTGACGATAGAGATAATCTGTAACCCAGTCCATATTCAACACCTTGTTATCAGACCAGCCTGTGTTGATACCGATGCGATACTTGAAGTCCTTACCGATTTTATCCTTCCATGTGACAGAGAGCTCACCACCCCATGAATCCATCTCACCGATGTTGGATGCAGCACTCTGTGTACCTACGGTAGAAGGAACAGTCTGCTTGATATTCATCAGCATCTCGCGGTTCTTCTCATAATAGTAATCGAAGGTTACAGCCAGACGGTTGTTGAGGAACTGGGCATCAATACCCACGTTGGTCTTGTAGTCTTTATCCCAATGAACATCTGTATTTACAGCAGAATTGTTCTTGTTGATAGTGATACGGTTGCCAGAATCCTTACCAGTCTCGAATACTGTACCACGGTTAGCATCCTGTGCATAAACCTGCATCCATTGCCATGCCGCTGTATTGTCTCGACCGGTCATACCCCAGGAAGCACGGAGCTTCAGGAAGTCAACTCCCTTCACCTTGTTACGGAACCAGCTCTCCTCAGAGATTACCCAACCTGCAGAGAAAGCAGGGAAAGTTCCCCAGTAGTTCTTTGGAGCAAACTTGGTTGATGCATCAGAACGAACCAGAGCCTCGAAGAGATACTTGTTGGCGTATGCATAGTTGATACGGCCGATATATGAAAGGGTACCGCTCTCACTACGGGTAAACATAGTAGTCATCTCACCTGTTGCAGAGTTATACTGACCGGTAGTGAAAGGATATGGGGTCAAACGCTTTCCCTGCAAGTACTCACTCTCTGCCTCAGACTTTTCAATAGAGAACAGACCACCCAGATGATGCTGACCGAAATCGCGCTGATACTGGGCTGTGAAGTTCATCTGATAATTATCAGTACGAACCATGGTACGAGCCAGATAGTCACCATTATTGGTTGTCACACCATTGAAGTTAGACGCTGCCAGGTAATCGAAATCTGCATTATCGCCGCTGGTAGGAGTATAAAGGTGGTTACCGCTACCATAACGAGTCAACATCTGATAGAGGGTGAAGTTTGAACCATACTCATTACCCTTATCGGTATTAATACTCTTGGAATAAGAGAAGCGCAACTTCAATCCCTTCAGAATCTTGCTCCAACCGAAATCATAATTAAGGCTTCCGCTGATATTCAGGTTAGAATTCATGTTCTTGCGGTAGTCGCCATTATTCTGCAGAGTAGCAAAGTTATACTGCTGGTTCTGGTTCTTCTGTGTATTACTAGGACCATAAGCCAGGATATCATAGCCATTTACTGATTCTGGCATGTAAGTAGGACGGGTCAGAAGGAGGTTGTAGTCCTTCTCATCGCCAGATCCACCCACCTTTACCAATGGCTTTTCCTTTGTAGCATAGTCACCGCTAACAGTCAGATTAGCACCCAACCACTTGCTTACTTTTACATCGACACCGGCACGGTAGTTCCAACGGTTATAGTTGAGTTTACCGAGGTTACCATCCTGATCGAAGTAAGAGATACCTGCAAAATAGTTCACCTTATCGGTAGCACCACTTACGTTCACGCTGTGCTTCTGAGTCATACCTGTTTCCCAATACTTATCGAGCAAATCATAGTTCAGACTCTTCATTGCCTCCAACTCATCTGCCTGGAAAAGCGCAGTAGTCGCATTAAGAGAAGTATTGGTTGGGTCCTCAGCAGTAACAGCATTGTACAAACGACCATACTGATAAGCATTCAGCATCTTAGGACGAGAAAACTCATCGGTAAAACCGAAAGAACCGCTATAAGAGATGCGAGGTGCACCCATCTTACCCTTCTTGGTAGTAACGAGGATAACACCATTGGCAGCACGGGCACCATAAACGGCAGCAGAAGCATCCTTCAACACAGAGATACTCTCTACCTCTGAGGCATCCAGGTTGTTGAAAGCCTCAGCACCGAGGTTCTGGTAAGTGTTACCTACCTTTACATCGTTAGGATAGATATAACCATCGATAACGAAGAGAGGCTGCTGGGCTGTAGAACCAACTTCGCCCAATGAGTTGGTATCACGGATCATGATACGGGCATTCGCACCAGGACGGCTCTCACCACCACTTACGCTCAAACCATTAACCAGACCGCCCAAAGAAGAAGCCAAGCCACCATTAGCAAGGTCCTGGATTTCATCTGTTGGGATGTTGGCTACAGAACCAGTCAGGTGAGCCTTCTTCTGGGTACCGTAACCTACGACTACCACCTCCTGAAGAGTCTTGTCGTCAGCAACCAGCTTGATAGTACCACCATTGGTAGTAGCATCCCTAAAACCAATATAAGAAACGGTAACCTTGCCACCCTTAGGAACAGACAACTTATAGTTACCATCCATATCGGTAATCACAGCAGTCTTGGTACCGGCAACCTTTACGGTAGCACCGATAACAGGTTCACCGAGGTCATCGAGTACAGTACCCTGCACTACTTTATTTTGAGCCATTGCAGGCACAGCACAGGTAAGTGCCATACCAAAGGCCAATGTCTTTATATATTTACGTTTCATCTTGTTTCGAGATTAGATAGTTTAAATTATTTTCTCCAACGTGGATCACCGATTGTACTTGAAATCGCACCGGTAGCCTTGAAATTAAGCCCGAAGTTAGGCTGGGTGAAGTCGAGTTCCTTCTTGGTCTCTGCCTCAGCAAATCCAGCATTCTCTTCAGTAGCCAGCTTACCCTTATCGGTTCCATCTACTGAACTGCCGACACCCCAGACAGTATTCAGATTCTGGTGATATTCCAATTTACAGTTGCCCTGAATGAACTTCTGCAAACGGAAGCAGTCATAGAAGATGTTGTTATCATAAGTAATCACGTACTTATTGTTGTTAGGAGTATTGTTACCGAACTCCTTCTTGTCATATACACGGATAAAGGTATTATCCATCATGGTGCAAGAACCACCTGCTGTAGGGAAGACACGGTCCAAATCCTTATTGTTGAAACGGAACATACGATTCTTACTATTGCTTTCAATATTGTAGATAGTAGAGTTCTTGATGGTAATGCTCTTGATACCACCATACCAGAACTGACCGCCACTAGGAGCCTTGAAGCCATTAGAAAAGCCGCAGATGATAGCACCATTAGAGTTCTTCTTTCCGTCATTACGCATCTGAACCACGCTGTTCATCACACGTACATCAGCAATACCCCAAGAGCACTGGCCTACAGAGAAGAGTCCGTCGATGACATTCTTGAAGGCACAATCCTGAATGATAATTGGGTCTTGCAGGATATATACATCGGCAGGCTTACCACCATTCTTGCCAGCACCAACGCCCTGAGACTCTGCAGAGCAAGATGCAGGTGGCTCAGGAGACATCTCGATGATACCACCCTTATGAGTTGTGGCAGAGCAGTCGAAATTGATGAACTTCACCTTCAGCTGAGCTGAAGTATAGATGGCAGCACCTTCACCCATAGTAACCAAAGCATGGCTCAGTTTGTTACCACGAAGGGTCATCTTGTTACCCTTGAAATCAATTGAGTTATTGCAGGTATAAGTACCACCTGCTTCCAACTCGAAAGCCTGCTCCTTATCTGATTCCTGCAAGTTGGCAGCAATAAAATCAGAGATGTCAGAACCTGTAGGAATGGTCGTCGCTGGAACCAAAGTACTGTAAGACAAAACTGTTGCCTTATCAGCCTCAGTATTGTTCTTCGCTTCGTTTCCCAAGGTACGTACCTCAATCTTATAATTGGTATCTTCAGCTATCTTGAATTGGAAAGAAGTACCATCAATGGTATCACTCGCCACCTCCTCAGGATTGTCTGGATTATCCACATTATAAGCCTTACACTCGTAACCACCAGCGCCATAGACTACCTTCCATGATACTTGCAACTTATCTGAACCATCAGAAGCAGTAACTGTCTTTGTCGAGAGTTCTGGTGACTCAAGTTTCACTCCAGACACGCCGTCGTCAAACTTCTCTTTGTCATCAAAACCATCAACGGCACACGAACCCAAGAACATCGCTCCTACGGCAGCAAGTGCCAGAGAGAAGAGTCCTTTCCGCGCAATGAAATGATTTTTCTTCATAATTGTCTTTTTTTTAGGTTTAACTATATTTTGATTTATTTCTTTACTAACACGATTTATACTTTCCTAATCATAAAAAAGTAGTTTACCAGTTATTCCCCGAAACTGTTACCACTCTTGAAATACCTGTTTTAGGTAAGCGATGTTTCTACCGAAATTATATTTCACGTCTCTTACCCTCTTTACATCACGGCTCCGCTCTACCACCAGCCAGCCGCTCCATTTCATCTTGTCAAGCGTCTTCCTGATTTTCGGAAGATTAATCTCCGGGTCTTCCTGAAGATTTACGCTATCAGTATTGGAAGCATGTATCTGGACGATACGCTGGGCACCCAACTTCCGGAGTTCCTTGCAGATATCACGATGATGATCGGCTGCATCCTGGAAATTGTAGTAGACCTTAATCTGACTGCTGCCTACTTTCTTCAGCAGTTTCTTATCAAACTTAGCTCCCATTCCGGTTCTGATACCGATGGTGATACCCTCCTGCTTTGCCATCTCACCGGCTGTGCGAAGGCGAGAAACCATCTGCAGGTATGCTGCACAGCCTTCCTGCTGCCAGTCTTTTCCGCTACCTCCGAGTGGAAGGAAAGCCACCTTGCTGCCAAAGAGTTTCATCGTCTGGAAACAATCTTTCAAAAGGTCTTGATAATTATCACGAGTCAGGAAACTCTGAGCGAAGAAGCCACTCATCGCCATAGAAGGAACAGCTACGTCATACTGACGGGCTGCAGCCTGAAACTTTTCTGCCTGTTGTGGTTCTCTAAGCTGATTATCAAATAACACGCGTTTACCCAATCCACCCATGTCAACCTCAACGCCATCTGCTCCTAATTCATGAGCCAGTTTAAACTCGCCCAGCTTCTGACGTTTCAGCATCATCCAGTCGCAAGCAGCTATCCTGTACCTAGGAGTTGCCGCCTGTGAGCATATTGGTAAAGTGCTCAACAACGTAAATAACAGAACCAATATAAACCTACTATGATAAGACAGTTGTTTCATTAGCCTTTTAGGTAAAAATGATTAGTCAACATTTAATTTGTTTGTTTCAATTGCCTAAAAGACGCACATTGGTTCACGCTGTAATCACCTTTTTTGAGATTTTTTATAAAAAACTTTATTTTTTTATTTCACTCTCCTGCTGCTGCGCTACATACTCTCTTGGCGACATGCCATATTTCTTACGGAAGCACTTGCCGAAATAGCCTACATCGGTGAAGCCGCAACAGTAGGCTACATCTGTGATACTCTGACCGGAATGCTTCAGCAATTCTACGGCATGACTCAGTCTGAAATCCTTCACCATATCGCTTGGCGAACAGCCCATCACAGCCTTCGTCTTCTTGAAGAAGGCTGAACGGCTCATGCCCAATTCCTGTGCCAGCATATCTATCTCGAAATCGGCATTGGTCAGGTTGGCTTCCATAAACCGGCGCACCTTGTCAGCAAACTGCTTATCCTGCTGTTCGGCATTAAACTTGCGCTTATACTCTGCCAGCTGGTTCTGGATGTAGATATTGTTCTTCAGCCGAATCTGATACTTCGCATAGCGGAAAGCATAGTAGCTGGCTACGGATATCAGAATGATGTAGATGAGATAAGCCCACCACGTAGCCCACCAGGGTGGAAGAATGGTGATGGTCAACTCTCTCGTGCTGTGAGAATCAGGATTGGTGGCATCCATTACCTCTACGATAAACTGATAGGTTCCCGACGGCACATTGGTATAGGAAGCCAGACGGTTCTTGCCGGCATAATGCCAGTCATGGTCGTAACCCTTCAGCTGGTAACGGTAGCTGATGCGCTCCGGATTGCAGAAATTCAGGGCAGCAAACTCCAGAGTGAACATCGACTGGGAATGACGCAGGGTGAGACGATCGGTATAAACCATCGATTTCTCCAAGATGGCTGGCTGATTGTAACTGCGGATATCGCGGTTGTTCACCTCTCCACCTATTATATATATAGGATATTGCAGACGGGTGGTATGGATACGTTCCGGCTGATAAGCAAGGATTCCTTCCTTGCACCCCAGCCATATCTCCCCATTCTGGATCAAAGCCGCAGAAGATTCCTCAAGCTGGACATCAGGGAAACCGTCGGAATTGTCGAAATGCTGGATGCGGTCTGATTGATAATCATAGCACGACAAGCCATCGGCATTTACCAGCCAAAGGCGTCCCATCTTATCCTCTAAAATCGAAATGATGACATCATTATGCAAACCTTCCTTTGCTCCCAAAGAAGTAAGGATAGGCAGATGCGTCACTTCATCAAAACCATCCAGACGACTCAGACCTCCACCAAAGGTACACATCCAAACCTGCCTGTTGTTATCCTTGTAAAGTCCGTAGATGTCACTATTGGCACGGGTATTGATATCGGTATTGCGATAAGTCTCGAAGCGCAAGTCGCCTACCGATTTGAAATCTGTCTTGAAAGACATCAGTCCGTCCATCGTTCCTACCCACATTCTCTGATGACTGTCCTCTACCAGGTTGCGGGCATCCATGTAGAGTCCGTAACCGGGATAGTTTTTCATACCATGATATTTATTATAGAAGCGCATCTTTCCGCCCTGTTCCTGCAGCAGATTGAGACCTCCATCCAGCGTAGCCACCCAGATGCGATGGTAGGAATCCTGACAGGTCATATAGACATTGTTGCCGCTGATGGAATAAGGATCCCGGGCATCATGACGGTAATGATCGATGCGATACCCTATTGGTCTGGAGGCATCGGGAGTCAGTTTTACCAATCCGTCTCCCTTGGTAGAGAGCCAGAGATTCTGCCTGTCATCACACATGGCATGATAAATGCTGCCGATTTGATGATGGGCATAATCGAACACCTGCTTCACCCTGCCCTGCATATCCAACAGATAAACATTCTTGCTGCGGGCACCCACCAGCACATCACCATTCTTCAACTGGCAGATGGCTTTCACTCCACTCTTATCACCATCCGGCAAAGGGATGACACGGAACTGGTTGGGGGTGAAACTGACACGGTAAATGCCATTATCAGCAGAAGTGAGCCACAACAGCCCATCCTTGTCCAGGTTCATGTTCAAGAAGTGGCTATCTGGCTTATGGTCTTGGAACTTAGGAAGGAAAGCCAGGTTAACGCCTTCCATCGTCTGCGGATCAATATAGATAATTTCGCCAGCACCGGAAAGATAGAAGTAACCATGATGAGAGGTGGCGATGAACTTAGGCTCCACCACCTTACCTACGCCCGAAACCGGATAACGGCGCTCCCATCCGGTCTTCGGATTACGGCACACCAGGGCGGTATGCGACTCATCCAACTGCCACACACATCCGTTCGGGGTATGATAAACAAAATGTTCCTTTGATTTACGGGCGAAATACTGCTGCCACATGCCGAGCGTCCACTTCCTGTTTTTCGCAGTAACAGGAACGGAATAAATCTGATAATCCTTTCCTACATAGTTGGCACGCGAAGCCTTCAGCTGTACCACATCCTGGCGCAACTGATAATTGAACGTATTGATATACTTCCGGGCATCTACCAGCGTCTGGATACGGATGCTTCCATCCTTTAATGTTTCTGCAAGAAGCAGGTTCTTATCTTTGGTGAGCAGGAGAATCTTACCGGTACCATCTGCCTGAATCTTGATGACCTGCAGATTACGGGCATAAGGTTTCAGTTCTTCATAGACATCTTCGAAACGTTCGGTCTGCTTGAAGAAGACGCTGAGTTTCCAGTCGAGCGTCTTGATCCAGAGATTGCCCAGAGCATCTTCTGCCAACCATTCTACCTTACGGGGTGGCTGGTCGGAAGAAGAGATGTAAGCATCAGAATAATTGGCAAAACGGGAACCGTCGAAACGGGATAAGCCGAACCAGGTTCCAAACCACAGGAAACTGTCTTCCGACTTCAGAGAACAGTATACGATGTCGTGAGGTAACCCTTCCTTCGTAGAATAATGAGCTACCTGCATATTGTTCTGTGCCATACCCAACAAGGCATAAAGCGAACAGAGAAGTATGGTAAAATATCGTTTCACGTATGCAAAAGTACAAAAAAGTCTTGAAATCTCCAATAATCTTTCTGTTTTTTGAAGATTTCAAGACGATAACGATTACGTAAAGGGAATCTTCTACATAGAACTCTCCGGTTACGCATTATTAATTATTGATACCGAAATCAGCCTGCTGGTCTTCTACCTCTTTCAGCATCTTTGCCTTCTGCTCGGGTGTAAACTCATGAGAAGAAGAAGAAGAAGTGGCAGAAGAAGCATTCTGAACAGATGATGAAGTGGCAGACTTGGCAGTCTTTGTACCCATCATCATGGTTCCCTGATAAGCTACGCTCTCTATCTCCAGGTCGGCAGGAGTAGGAGCATGAGTACCCGGGAACTGAACCTCGGCATGAATCTTAATCTTGCCCGGCTTCATCGTGCTGCGCACCAGGATAGGAGCACTACCCCATTCTACAGCTCTCGGATTGGCATTGATGCTGGCATCACCAATGATTTCGCCCTCACCCTCCAGGGTAAAGCGGATATTCTCTTTAGCCAGACGGCGAACATGACCGTTATCATCGGTCACTTCGGCTACCACAACCACAAAGTCGCTGCCATCAGCCACAAGCGGTTTGCCCATCTCATCAACATAAAGACGGAGTTTGGTGCTGCGGCGTGAAGGCATGCGCTGGTCGGTACAAACCACCTTGCCATCCTTGTATCCCTCTGCTACCATCACTACCATCTGAGGAGATTTCTTCTTATAACTGTATTCGCGAGCCTCCCAAAAATCCCAGGCATTCTTGAATACCACAGGGGCATTAAAGGCGGCTGCCGTAGGATGAAGAACTGGCAAAGTATAGGTATGAGCACCCTGATAGGTGGTAAGACGAACGCTGTCACAATTAGAGAATACCGTCACATCGGCATCGCTGAACTGGGTCATCTCGTGAGCGATATGCACAAATGGCTGGTCGCTGCGCTGTGACTCAAACATATAATAAGCAGTCTTCTTCTGTCGGAATGCATCATAGATACCGCCCCAGTAAGGATCTGGATGATAGCCGCGCTGATGATCGAAAGGATGCCATTGGCAACCACCGATAAACTGTCCCGGTGTGTGCATCTCCTCTGTTGTCTTTGCCAGAGAATAAGCCTGGGTCAGCATCGGTTTCTCACCCCAGCTGCGGCTGGCACGGTTCAGGTTGTTATGCGCATACCAGTCATCCACATACTCACCAAACTCTCGGGTAAAGACACACTGGCTGATGCCGCTCATATCCATATCCGGCCATCCGTAAACCACATCATAATTTTCCTTGACACCTGCCGAATTCCAGTCGGCAACAGCCACAGGACGGTATGGATAAGGATACTCATCCTTGGTCAACTGCAGCGACTTCAGGGCGAAATCCTTAGGATAGCGGGTCTCATTCAGGATAGGCTCCCACATCAGAACCGAAGGATGGTTGCGGTCACGACGGATGATTTCACGGGTATTCTCGAACACACGCTCGGCAAATTGAGGGTCCTTGTTCCAATACTGCCAGCCCGGTGTAGCCACGATGATGAAGATTCCGAGTTCATCGCAGGCATCCATGAACGACGGGTCCTGAGGATAGTGGGCAGTACGGATGATGTTGAAACCGGCATTCTTCAGACGGAGCACATCTCTCCATTGCTGACTGTTGGGAAGTGCATTGCCCACATAAGCAAAATCCTGATGACGGTTGGCACCGATAAACTGACGGTATTTCTTGCCGTTGAGCCAGAAACCTTCCTTGCCACGGAACTCGAAGCTGCGGATACCTAACTTGGTCTTTCCGCCGTCCAATACCTGCTTACCATCCTTGATGCGGGTAACCACACTATATAAATAAGGTGTCTCCGGCGACCAGAGATGCGGATTCCTGACAGAGAACATCTGTCTGACGGTCTGATGTGCATCGCCAGCTGCCAGGAGCACATTCTGCGAAATGGTCTTGAGCACCTTGCCCGAAGCATCCAGCAGACTCTGCTCCACCTTCACCTTGCGTGCCTTTCCGCCCACATTCTGCAAGTCGACATCAACAAACACCTTCGCCTGCTTCTCTGAAATATTCGAGAAATGAACGAAGATGCCGGCATCACGGCGGTCGGCTTCAATCACGTTGGTGATAGAAATCTCCTTCTTATTGATAAGCCATACATCGCGATAGATACCACCATGATAAGCAAAGTCGAGTGTATACTGCGGTTTGCCAGGAGGATAACTCTTGTCATTAGAGTTGTCAGCCATCACAGCCACCACACACTTATCGCCCTTCTTCAGTCCCTGCTCTTTCAGGTTGACGATAACAGGCAGGTAACCGCCGAAGTGCTCCTTAGCCAGTTTGCCGTTCACATAAATCTTCTGCTTGCCCATTATTGCCTCGAAATAGATTTCAGAGCGATTGCCCGGCACGATAAAGGTTTTGCGATACCAGGCTATACCCTGATAGTTGCGGCAACCCGAAGCCTCAGCAGGTTCCAGTTTCACACTATGAGGGGTAGAAACTACCCCCCAGCTTGTATCATCATAGTCGGCACGTTCTGCGCCCAGCACATCACCCAGATGGAACCGCCAGTTGGGATTGAAATTCCACACCTCGCGTCCCTGGTTGTTGACAGGAAACAAACCCGCCACCGATGTATCATCGTAAGCCGATGCCTTTGCCGAGCCTGCGCCCAGCAAAAGCATCATAGCCATCAATATGTAATATCTCATCTATAAACTATTAACTATAAACTATTAACTATAAACTATTACTTCACTTCCCAATCGTCGGTACGGAAAGAGCTGACAGGCAGACCATCGTGGAAAAGGTCGCCCACAACCCAGTTTTTGAACGCATAGCGCACAGCCACAGGTTTCTTCACGTCCTCACTCTTTACATAAACCTTGTTGCGTGAAATCCAAGCCTGTGCCTTGTGGAATACCTGATCTTCGCCGGCAATCTCGAAGTTGTCGCTCTTAGGACCATTGTTGAAGTAAACCCACTCCTTGCTGCGGTCGAAGCTGACTACAGCGGTATCGCCCTTGAACTCAACACTCTTGTAGACAGCGAAATCAGGCAATCCCTTCTGACCATAAGTATTGGCAAGAGAAAGCAGAGCCAGACGCTCGCCCACCTCCTTCTTCTTACGTGGATGGATGCCATACTCCAGACCGGCATCAAGCAATACAGCCATACGGCAGTTGCTGATGCGCTTCTCTGCCTCCATCTGCTTTTCACGAAGCAGGGCACTGTTGTTTTTCCATTTTATCAGACTATAATCGTAGGGTGCAATCTGACAATAATAGAACGGAAAAATCCCCTGCTTCCATTCCTTGCGCCAACTGTTTACCAGGGTCTGCATCTGGTCGGCATAAGTAGCATAGCGATTGCAGTTATCCTCACCCTGATACCAGATAACACCCTTCATGGTGTAACCGATGAGCGGATGGAGCATACCATTATAGAGAGCCGAAGGACAGCGCTGCTGATATTTCTTCACATCAGCCTCATTCCAAGGTGTATGAAGTTTAGGGAATGCCTTGAGCCAATCGCTCTTGATGAGATTGCCGTTGATCCATGCCTCACAGGCACTACCGCCCCAGGAAGTAACAATCAGACCTACTGGTACACCCAGCGATTGGCGCAACGTCTTACCATAATAATAAGCAGCAGCACTAAACTCACGAACGCTTGCAGCATCAGCTTCCTTCCAGTCGCCAGCCACCGTATCAACAGGATGCAACTGGGCATTGCGCTGAACCGTAAAAAGGCGCAACTGCTGGTCTTTACACAGCATCAGTTCTTCAGGAGTGCCCGCAACAGGCTGTGCCTTGAATCCCTTCATCGGCATCTCCATGTTACTCTGACCCGAACAGATCCAGACCTCACCAATCAGGATATTGTGAAGTTTCAGTTCCTTTCCATCGCTCAGACTCAGTTCATAAGGGCCGCCAGCCTGAGGCGTTTCTATCTTCATCGCCCATTTTCCCTGGGCATCGGCTTGAGTCTTATAGGTCTTGCCGTTCCAGGAAGCACGCACTTTTACCACCTTGTTGGCATCAGCAGTACCCCAGAGGTTGCATTCCGTCTGCTGTTGTAATACCATATTGTCGCCAAAGATCTTTGGCAGTTTCACTTCTGCCTGCGCTGCCAGAGTCATGGCAAGCAGCAGAGCTGAACATAACAGTTTCTTCATTTTATTCAATGTATTCAATGTTAAATGTTAAGTGTTAAATGTTAAATGAGCAGTCTTGCTATGAACTATTAACTATCAACTATTAACTATAAACTATAAACTAATACACGATGTTAATCGTGGAGAGTAATCCGGCAGGCAGAAGCGCCTTGCTCTTGGTGCGATATTTGGCATTGGTCCAGATTCCCTTAAACGGAGCCTTTCCCTCGCCAGCACCCTGCAGCGCATTGTGCCAGGTATTGGCTACAACAATCTGTATTTCGTTGCTGCCATTCTTCAGGTCGCGCTTCGGAACATACACCTCGTAAGGAGCTGTCCAGGCATAACCATATTGCTTGCCGTTGACCAGCACACGTGCCACATCACCAATCTTGCCCAACTGGATTTTGATGAATCCGTCATTAGAAGGAGCCGTCTTCGTTTTCTCGGCTGGAACTTCCATTTTCTCTTCTGCTGAAACCGGAACAGAATCGCCCCATTCAAAAGAAGAGGTAAAGGTTACGTGACCGCTGTAGTACTTCATCTTCTCATCTGCCGACTTCGACCAGTCGAAAGGAAGCGTAACGGTGGTATCTTTGCGGATATCATCGAAATGAACCTTCCACTTATCGGCTACAGCCAGCACAGAAGGATAGTTTTCTGTAAAACCTGCACCTTCTTCTTCAACCAGTTTATGACCTGTCTGACTGATAACCTGCATGTCTTCCTTGTTCGAGAGGATAACGAAAGCGGAACCATAAGCAGGCAGACTCAATTTCACAATCTGGCGGATTTTGGAAGTTCTGGTACGGAAGGTTGCCGTAATCTGGCGTTCCTTATCCTCCTGGTTAGTCAGGAAATAGATGTCCTTTCTGCCTGTTGCCTCCAACACACAGCGGTGAGCATAATCCATATTCTCGGGCAGAACGACATCCGGTTCGATGCCATACTGAGAGAAGTCCTTTGCCTGATAAGGCTTGTCGATGATAATGATGCCTTCCTCGCGCAACTCCTCTATCTTCGCCTTTACCTCGGCAGACAGGGTATTTGCCGGCTGCGGAACCACCAGGATGCGGTAGTCCTGGTTTCCTGGCAACTTGCCCTTCGGACTGTATTCGAAATTCCATTTCAGCAAGGCATCCTTATTCATCGAATCATATTTGTAGCCATGCAGGGCATTGCACCAGTCTTTCAGATCGAGAATATTCGCCGAATGAGTTACTCCCACAGGCGATTCTTCCATCGGAATGCCCACATTAGCCATACGTTTCTGTTCACTAGCCACCCGTTCTGCACCAAACACACCCGGAAGCATCGGAACGAGTTTATCCGGAGTAAGCGAACGGCTCGGAATCTCTTCGCCTGTAAACACGGCGATGTCTACCACCGGTCTGCCCTGCTGCAGATAATTCTGACACAGGGTGATGTAATCCACAAAACCGCGTGCCTCAGGATACCAGGTATTGTCGCGCTGGAAGAAGAGACCGATGCCATCAAGCGTCATACCAGGCTTGCGGTCCATCCAAGGATTATGGGCAGTTACATGGAAGAAGAGTTTGTTCATGCCAAGCGCCAGATTGCGGTCAAGCATCGGCTTGAGCATGGCTGGTGTCTCATTCCATACACCACGAACCTCGGTGAATCCCTCTGCCTGAACGATGTTCTTATTATAAATATGTGCACCGCTCACGGCATCGAGCATGTCGTTGGGTTTATCGTGAGTAGGCGAATTGAGCCAGTATTCTCCCATTGGATTGTCGGCATACTGATAATGCTGCAGACCATCGGCAGGGAAGGTTGGTGCAATACTCTCGTGAGATACTTCTATATCCTGTTCATGAGCCAGATCGGTAAAGGTCTTGAAGAACTTCTCGTTTACCAGGTCATTGATGGTGAGACGGATATCCTTCAGTACCTGTTCGTATCTGGAAGCCGACTCCATCGGAACACCTGCCATAATCGGGAGGTATGGGATGAGGTCGTAACCGCGGCGTGCCTTGAACTCCTCGGCAAACTGATAGCCCCAGTTCTGACTGCCACACTCCCAGGAGTCGATGTGCAGATACTTCACCACATCGCTGTGCGGACGGTTCAGGAACAATGCATACCAGGAATTGAAAAGTTTCCTGACGGCTGCCGGTGAGAACTTATCCACTTCGAGTCCCTTACCGGTTCCGGCTGTTGCATTGGTCTGTCCTGTTGAGGTATGTCCCATTCGCAACAGGCGCCAGGTGCCCTTAGGCAACTTATTCATCAGGTTGCCGTTCACCATGACACCCATCACCATTCCATTTTCCAGTTTCAAAGGCAGTACATCTGCCATCGCCACGGTCTCGCTCTTAGCTGCCGCATCGGTTTCGATACGCCATACGGCACCCGTTTTTCCCTCATACTGGTTAATCATCGGCTGATTGCTCAAGATGATATTCTCCAGTTTCAGCAGCGGTTTCCATTTAGCTGCATCCAGGTCTTCTGCTCCCGGCTCTGTACCTTCCGGCGTCCATGAGAATCGGAAATAGCGGGCGGTGGTAGTCGGCAAACTGAAGGTATAATCACACATCGTGTTCTGCCAACCCTGACGGGGAGGCACCAACTGCTTGATATCTCTGAAGTTGATGCCGTCATCAGAAGCCTGCACCAGGAGGCGCTGCGACTGGATGTTGTTGCCGTTAGGCACCACACGCATGCTACGCACCGTGACGGGTTTATGAAACGAATAGATGATAGAGACAGGTTTCGCTGCCAGATAATAGCCCTTGGCGGTAGAAACAGCCTCGGTATATTCTATCTTCTCCGGTTTGAAGAGTTGGGGTTTCTCCTTGCATCGGATGGCAAAAGCCGCGATATCCTGATAATATCCACCCTCGCTTCCAGCAGGCTGCAACTTCCCGGCCTTATAACTTTCGGGTTGCCACATCTGCATGCCTTCTATCTTCTTACCGCCACCCACAATGGTATCGGTCCATACCACCTTCTGCATCGATTCGGCAGGAAGGATAGACGGATTGCCTGCCAGGGCGAAACCGTCGCAGATATGAATGCCCATGTCAAGGCCCAGGGAGTCGGCTTGCTGGAAAGAGTAATCCACCATCTCCCAGAACTTAGGTGACAACTGTGCCGCCTCGCCCTGATACTCCGGACGTTCGCTGACACCACGGATTGGCATCAGATAGGTACCGCCCAAACCAACATTCTTCATACCGACCAGATCGGCATGAATACCAGCCTTGGAAACGGCGCCATACATCCAGTACCAGAAGGTCCAGGGCTTAGCCTCGTCATTATGAGCCATTGTCGACGCTACCAGAAGCGCCGACAATGCCATCACCGTATATCGTTTTTTCTTATTCATAACAGTTCATAACAGTTAAAAGTTAACAGTTCAAAGCTCAAAGTTCAAAGTAAACACAGTCTTACCCTTACCGTTCAGCCATTTTGGCTGGGCTGAAGGTCCGTTGAGGTCGGTGGTATTTACCTTGTTTCTTACTGAAGGTATCACCTTGAAGACTGCCAGACCGGTTTGTGGCAAGGTATAGAGCAGACCATCTCTACCATCACGAGGGGTATAAACGCCCATGTGCTCATCGGCAGTCAGACCAGAGAAGCCGATCTTTCCTTCATCAGTCTTGAACTGCATCCACTTCACGTTGGCAAAGTAGCCTTTAAACTCTGGATAATCCCAGCTTTCGGCTGGAATCGGGTCATTATAGTCGTTCTGCCAATAGCCGTATTGCGGACCCTGTTCGCGGTTCTGCCAAACCCGGTAAGGACCATTGCCCACCCAAGCCTTGCTGCGAACCTTGCTTTCCGGATAGTCGAAAGCCATGCCCATCATATCTACTACGCCACCGAAATTATAATGACAGGTTACAGCCACCGAACCGTCAGAAAGGAACTGCCAGTCTACCTCATCGAGTGAGCCATGCTGATATGTAGCCACCAGCTTTGCCTCCGCTTCCTTCCATTCGAAACCGGCAAAAGCACCCTGGTCAACAAACTCGGTATAGAGTGTCTTTTTCTTCTCAGCCTCTTTGTCATCGTGATTATAGAACTGGTCCAGACTGCGGTCGCTTCTTCTGGCAGCCATGAATCGAGGTCCGTTGCTCAGCGAGATTGCCTTGCTGCCAACCTCAACACCCATCAGTCTGCCATCTTTCTTGGCAAAGCGATAAGTTCTTCCACCCGCCTTCACTTCAACAGCATCAGCCTGGTCAGCATAAGCAGCAGATGAAGTACTTGGAGCACTTGAATTTTTCACTCTTCGTTCTTCACTCTTCACTCCCCTGCTCCATGTCATGATTTCCTCACCTTCATGGTTCACAGCCTTGATTTCTACCGCATCAGCATTCGCCATCATCGGTATCTTCACCTGGGCTTCCTTGCCCGGAGCTACATCCGGAGAAGAGAGATTGCCCTGCTTCAATACCTTGACCTGAGTGCTGCCCATCGCTGGCATCTGCAACAGACGATAAGAGAAGCGGCAATCCTTCAGATTCACGAAGTTATACTGATTAGATAAGGTGAGTTCACCTTTCTCCACATCATTCCAAGTCAACTGTACCGGGCACCATACCTCTTTAATCGTATAGTAAGAGCCTTCCTTCTCGGCATGAGGACCCACGATACCATCGGCTCCAAAGTTACCCATACAGTCTACATAATTATTCTTGTCGGTACGCACCACACCCTGGTCCATCAGATCCCAGAGGAATCCGCCGGCACAGCGAGGATTCGCCATCATCATGTCCCAGTAATCCTTCAGTCCTGCTCCATGTCCGCCGTCATACAGACCATGCAGGAACTCGGTAGGCATGAAGATTTCCTTCTGTCGCATATACTCCTGGGTCTCGCCATAAGAGCGGTAATGCTTGGTTTCAAAGCCGTTGCGGTTAGCCCAAGGATAGAGTACCACGCGTTTCTGCTTATCCCAGAAAGCGAAGTCTGGCTCAAGTCCGTAGTTGAAACCACCCTCGTTACCGTTGCTCCAAAAGATGATGCTAGGATGATTCTCATCACGGGTAATCATCTCCTTCACCAGCTGCTTGCCCACGATGGTAGGATGTGCCCAGTGCCATCCGCTCAACTCACATTCGACATAGAGACCGAGCGAATCGCAAGCCTCCAAGAACTCCGGATCGGCAGGATAATGACTCAATCTCACGGCATTCATGTTCATGCTCTTGATGAGTTTCACATCCTCTATATTCTTCGCCTTGCTCAGCGTTCTACCGGTCTCCGGACGGAAGCTGTGACGGTTCACGCCTTTGAAGATAACTTTCTGACCATTGATATAAACGCCATCGCTGGCACGGTATTCGATGGTGCGGAAGCCGAACTTCTGACGTTCTCTGTGGAGCGTCTTGCCTGCTGCATCCTGGAGTGTGAAGACGGCAGTATAGAGATGCGGAGTCTCGGCAGTCCACTGCTTAGGTGCTTTTGCCTGGAAGTCGACATGCGCCTCATCGCTGTTTCTGGCATCAGCCACGTTCGATGCCACCACCTTTCCTTTCTCATCCAGAATCTCAGTCTTCACCTTCGCACCCTTGATAGCACGGTTCAGGTAGCAATCTGCCATAAAATGACCATCACCCTTGGCATCAATCGCCACACGGTTGATGTTCTGAGCAGGTTTTGCCACGATAAATACAGGACGGAAGATGCCACCGAAGTTCCAGTAGTCAGCACGGCGCTCCGCCATGTTCACCTGACTGTTGCTGCTTTCCTTGCTCACCTCCACTTCGAGTCTGTTCTTATGTTTTCCGAAGAAGATGCGGTCGCTCACATCATAAGTAAAGCGATAGAAACCGCCCTGATGCAAGCCGTTTCCCGCCTTTCTGCCGTTGATGGTCACCTTGGCATCAGTCATCACGGCTTCGAAGACGAGTTCTATCTGTTTGCCCTCCCACTCCTGTGGCAGCGTAAACTCATATTTATATTTTCCTTTTTCGTCAGCAATACCTTCCGGAGTAGCCTTTCCGTAGAATCGCATGCCATACTGATAGGTACCGAATCCCTGCAGTTCCCAGCAGGAAGGCACACCAATCTTGGTCCACTTGCCGGCATTTCTACCACCTGTGCAGTAGAAGTCCCAGTTCACCATATCATCACATCCATGTCCCGAGAGGTACTGGCGCTGTGTATCAATACTAGCCTGTGCGGCAGCAGTCATCGCCATCGCCCCCAAAGCTATTATTAAAAACGTTTGTTTTAGATACATATTGTTTATTCCGTATTTGTTTATATTCATTTTGTTATTCATCAATAAAGACTCATAAACACAGATTTTGTAACTATTTAGCAAATCGGAAATACGCCTATAAGCTGCGAAAATATATCAAAAATCATCAACTTTCGCAGATTATAGAGCTAATTCAGCCACAGCTTCATCAGTTGGTCATCAATATAGTACGTACCCAACGAAGTAGATACCAGATGATACTCCAGCAATTTCTTGATGGCAGACTGAACGCTGCTGGCAGAGCGTAGATTATGCCGTTTTACAAAAACAGTGGAAGTAATCTGCTTGGCAATGCCATCCTTGGCTATCGCATAGAGCAATTCCTTCTGAGGGAGCGTGAGACGCGACAAGATTTCACTAAACTTACGGTCGTTGTCCAATATCATCATGTGGATGATGGCTTCCGCCATCGCCTTGTCAGCCTTGCCCTTTACATCCGTCTGGTTGAAAGCTTCATGAAACACCTTCTGCATATAATACGTATTTCCTCCGAACGTATCATAGACATCACGCACAGCCTCTTCCTCCACGTCCTTCCCAAACCTGGCAAACAAACTTTTCGCAAATTCCAAATACTTATCGTATGGTATCACCTCCAAGTTCATCATGTCGGCACTATTGTAGAATGGATGCGCCTTTTCGGAGAACATCTTCGTAATGAGATGGCGCTCGCTACCAGAGAATATGAAGTTGGCATTGCTGCACTTCTGCACATAAGTGCGTAAGATTGCTTCCATGTTCTTCTCTGGATAATAGCCAATCTGCTGGAACTCGTCTATCGCCACGATACATTTCTTGTCGGCATGCTCCAAACAGGCAAATATCTCATCCAGGGTATAGAGCGGATTGGAGATATCACCTAGCGAAAGGTTAAAGGTCGGCGTGTTCGAGATGGGGTCATAGCCGAAACACCCATTGATAGATTTCAATGTGCTGACCACCATCTTAAGCATCTTCTGACTGCGATGAGCCGCCTGTTCGAAAACAGCCTTACCTAGTTCGAAGGCAAACTCCTGGATGCTCGAAGTACGGAGTATGTCGATGGAAATGGCGATAAAATCATTCTTGACCATCGGCGAGTCGAGACAAAAGTCGATAAGCTTACTTTTGCCCACACGCCGTGCAGCCATCAACACAATATTTTCACCCGAAGTTACCTTTCGGATGATTTTCTCTGCCTCTACGTCTCTGTCGCAGAAGTACTCTGGCTTAATCTTGCCTGTGATAATAAAAGGATTCTCCATACTCTTTACCTAATTAAATCATTGGTTATGGCGGCAAAGATAATAAGATTTCTCGAATTATGCAAATTAAATTATGCAAATTGCATAATGCAAAACAAATAATTCGAGATAAGCTGCGAAAATATATCAAAAAACATCAACTTTCGCAGATGATAAAACTAAACTTGTCGGAAAAGAACTTTTACGCACCGTTTCCGACAAGTTATTAATTTACCTCAAAACGGCATCCCCAAATACCTGATGCCTCATAGTATTCTCATCTTGAAATGCAGGGTATAACTGCGAGTTTTGTCGATGGCATATTTCTTCAATACACCAGGTCCGCAACTGCTGTTACCCAAGCCCAGAACGGCACAATCGAGACTGAAATAGGTGTAGCGCAGGTTAGGATTACCAGACTGCTTCAGTTCGAAATCGTGCCGGGCGGCATAGAGGTCTGCCACGCTGTATGGCAAGGCTGAGAAACTCAAAGGCGTATCGCCGACTGCGATAACCTGCAGAGCATTCTTACCATTCTTGTTGGTCAGTTCGATGTATGAACAGTCCTCATGGTTGCCGTTGTCCTGCGGACGGGGATAGTGGGTAAACTGATCCTCCACGCTACTCTCGTACCATCCTATCGGACAAGACTGCTTGCGGTCAGGATAATTCTCCCAAGGTCCCCTGCCATACCATTTCACCTGATCGTAAGCCACTCTTGGCAGCTTCATCATCAGGCCCAGTCGAGGAAGTTCAGGCAGATTGCCCTCAAAACTATAGGTAGCCTTCACATCGACGAAGCCGTCCTGCTGAGGAGCTACCTCTAAACGGAGACGGATATTACCGCCAGACTTAGCCGATGCCGAAGAACCAGCCTTATCTGATGCCCCATCCTCACCATAATGATATACATACTCCCCATCCTTCAGCGGGATAGCAGAGAGCGTGCTGTCGAGATGAGTCTTCTTCCAATCCTTCGCTATCCAGTTGCCGAAACTCTTGTCGTTGTCGGTTGGCGCACGGAAGAACTGAGGAATCACGGAAATATTGCGTGCCAGCAACTCGGCAGTTGACAGAGTTGCCAAACGGCGGGAAGACTTGTATCGCTTCATGGCATCCGCAGCCAGTTTCCTGCCAGCTTCATACAAGTTATCGCTGAGGGCTATCTGTTCCCTTCCTACCTCTACTCCCTGCTGGGAAATAACTGAGATATTCAATCGGGAATCCGTATTTTTATACGCTTTGAAATCATGCAAGCTGCATAACTTTGCACTATCACCCGGCTGTACTGAAGGCATTTTCAGCACACTCTCCTGACTGACAACCCCATTTTTCGTCACCTGATACTGGCAACTGAAGCCCTCCAGCGAGAGATGAGAATGATGATTCTTCACCCAGACCTCATCCCCTTTCTGAGTTATCCACACCGGTGCATAAACATGCTTTACCTCCTGATACTTAGCCGATACCGAGCGGTCGGAGAAGACCACGCCGTTCAGACAGAAGGCTTTAAGATTAGGCTTATCACCGAAATCACCGCCATAGAGCACGTGGTTGGTTCCCGGAGCATAGATACCCTGGTCAACCCAGTCCCAGATAAAGCCGCCAGCCATGCGGGGATGACTGTATATCTCCTCCCAATATTCCTTGAAATTACCCAGCGCATTACCCATACAATGGGCATATTCACTGGTAAGCACAGGACGATTATCGTTCTTTCTCATCGCAATATCCAGCAGATGTTCCCATCGGGCATTCTCCGCTCTCTCCTTGTCAGAACCTTCGGGAACGCCCGGATTCAGATACTCAGCCTTTACACGGGGATAGAAACGGCTCAAGACATCCACACAGTCCGGGTCAGTCTCATCAAAGTCCTGCTCGCTCAAGCCCTTCGCTGGCTGATAAGGCGTCTGAGCACCTTCATAATGTACCAGTCTCGTTGGGTCGAAGGTATGAAGCCAGCCTGCCATGGCTGCATGATTGGCACCGAAACCGCTCTCGTTACCCAGGCTCCAGAAGATGATGCTCGGGTGGTTCTTGTCTCTCTCTGCCATTCTCACGGCTCTGTCCAGAAAGGCGGCATTCCAGTCGGGAGTAGAGGTGAGCGTACCACGGAGTCCGTGGGTCTCGCAATCTGCCTCGTCCATCACATAGATGCCGGCGCTGTCGCACAGCTCATACCAGCGTGAAACATTCGGATAATGACTGGTTCTGACGGCATTCACGTTCGCCTGCTTCATCAGTAGGATATCGCGCTGCATCATCTCCTCGGTCATCACTCGTGCCAACTTCGGATCATGCTCATGCCGGTTCACGCCACGCAGTTTGATAGGTTTTCCGTTCACCATCAACTGTCCGTTTTCTACCGAAACCCATCTGAATCCGATGCGCTGCTGCACCTGTTCCACCACACTTCCCTGCTTGTCGAGAAGTGCCAGTTTCAGGGTATATAAATAAGGTGTCTCAGCAGTCCAGGCATGCGGTTTTTCCACTACTCCCTCCATACGTTCGAATTTTCTTCCACCTCGCTGCGGATACCATTCGTTCATCAGGGCTGCCTTATGATTCAGGTCGAGAATCTCGTCGGCAGAAGCCTGCAGAGAAGCCTCCAGTCTGTCAGTTCCCGGCAGTTTCTGCATCACGCCTTTACCTTCAGCATCCTCCAGCCACGCCATCAGCCGGTAACCTTCTCCCTTCTCGCCTGCTGCCACCACCAGTTGCGGATTGATCTGCAGGGTGAAATCACAAGGAGAGGATGTAGCGGAAGAGAGCTGCGGCAGGGTGCGAACGGCGAAATCACGGATGCGGACATTCGGTGTGGAATAGAGCCACACATCACGGTGGATGCCACCGAAGCGCCAGAAGTCCTGATCTTCCAGATAACTGCCGTCGCTATACTTGTAAACCTCCACGGCTATCTCGTTCTTGCCAGCCTTCAGATAAGGAGTCACATTAAATTCGCTCGGCTCCATCGAACCCTGCGAATAACCCACCTTCTCGCCGTTCACCCATACATAGAATGCGCTCATCACGCCCTCGAAACGCAGGAAGGTTTGACGGTCCTGGCGGAACAGCAGCGAGTTTGCCTTCAGCTGGAAGGTACGTTTATATTGTCCGGTAGGATTGCGTTCCTCGTAGGTGGTCCAGTCCTTCTTGGGTGTAGTCATCACATAAGGAGGATTGATTTTAAAGGGATAACCTGCTGATATATAGATAGGTGTACCATATCCATTCACCTCCCAGTTGGCTGGTACCGCGAGCGATTTCCAGCCCTTGCAGCTATAGTCAGTACGATAGAAATCCACGATTCGTTCCTCCGGCGTCTTCGTCCATCTGAACTTCCATTCACCGTTGAGCGACATCTGGCTATCTCCCTTCTTTGCCTGATAAGGCATGAATGCAGCCCGTGCCGGTTCCCGGTTGATGGAAAGCACATGCTGGTCTTCCCAGTCATGGTGCTCTGCAGCAGCTGAAGCCTGAGGTGCAAGGATTGGCAAAACCATCCCAGTCATCATGATCATGATTTTCCGTTTGTTCATCATATTATTTATTTTTTAAACAGTTTACCAGTTTATCGTTTTTGTCCATACAATAAAGACGCCCCACCCCATTTTTTGTAACTGAAAAAGAGTACTTTTTAGATTTACCGTCACGCGCACACGTAACAATGTTTTTTCACGAAAAAAGTAAGCGGCTCTGCGTTTATACCTTGCCCTTTATCGTAAAAGTTCTTACCTTTGCACCATAATTTTAAAA